>JAESGE010000038.1_pt1 | contig 243073 bp, 234 predicted proteins | sample 9269601 | NCBI WGS metagenome assembly JAESGE01 (sample SAMN14515569, study PRJNA621662) | algae metagenome | isolation source: Tolypothrix brevis GSE-NOS-MK-07-07A and co-occurring heterotrophs from wet... | place: USA: Grand Staircase Escalante National Monument, Utah | collected 2006-04-16
GAAGCTGTAGAACAGCGCCTCCTGCGCCACCGTCCGCTCGCCCATCATCGGCCCGCCTCCGCTTACTTCGCGAAGGTTGAATCAAACCATCAGCACGACTGCAAGACCGCCTTTTTCAACACAATCGCCCAGAAGCGGACATTCGCCGTACGGGCGATACTGAGGTATGAAAATGCCAAGCCCCGCCGCAAGTTGTCTCATCATTGGCGCGATCATCGGTGCGGCGTTATGGGCTTTGGGCGATCGGACCAGCGCGATCGTGCTCTTGGCAGCAGAGGCACTCGCTTGGGCTGCACTCTATGCGCTCGTTGGGCGCGAGCGCTAACGTCCGCCTCCCCCCCATGTTAGCCGTACTGATGTTTTGGGCCTTAGTCCGCTGACGCCCAATCCGGCCATTTGGGCTGCTCCTGAGCAATGGATCATGGAGCGATGGTTCCCTAGCGCCCAATCCGTCGGGGGCATCGCCTTGGAAAGCCGGGTAAAGCGGCTCAGCGTATGCGAAAACCCATACGCGCCAGAAGACCGTCGCGCAGCAGATAGTGATGGCGCAGCGCCGCCGCGACATGGATCGCCACCAGCGCCAGCATCACCCAGCCCAATATCTCATGCGCTTCGTGACCGAACCCGGCGGCGGCCTTGCCGATCGGCAGGGGCGGCACGTCGAACAGGCCGAACCAGCTGACGGGGCGCGGTACGTCACGGCCGGACCCCATCGCCCAGCCGGTCATCGGCATGGCGATCATCAGGAAATAGAGCGTGGCGTGGAGCGCATGGGCGCTACCCTGCGCCCAGACGGGAATCTCTGCGGGCAAGGGCGGCGGGCGGTGTCCCAGCCGCCAGACGATCCGCGCGGCGGTCAACGCCAGCACGGTCAACCCGATCGCCTTGTGCAGTGGAATCGTCCCCTGCAACAGGCTCTCATGGAGAAGCCCGATGGCCAGATTGGCCACGACCAGCGCCGCGATCGTCCAGTGAAAGACGATCGCGACCTGGCTGTAGCGCGGACTGGCGGCGACCGGCCCGCGCATCGGATCAGCCGACCGGCTGAAGCTGCGGCTGCGGCATCTTGCCCAGCTGCGCCTGACGGGCGAAGATGTCGCGCATCAGCGACAGCGAGAAGAGGTGCGCATAGAGCAGCGGGAGCATGCCCGACTGGCTCATCTTGCGCAGCTGGTCACCGCGCAGGTCGACCAGCTTTTCCTCGTTGATCATCTGGAACCCGCGATAGACGAAGGGCTGATCCGCGCCATCCGGCTGGATCGAGACTTCACCGTCCATCAGCAGACCCATTTCGGTCAGCTCGGTCATGAAGTTCTGGGTGCGGGCGCCGGCCTGTTCGAACGATTCGTTGAACGACAGGATGTTCTTGGTCAGCTCGCTGGGCTGGTTGCCGTCGAACAGGGCATCGCCCTCGTCGAACGCACCGATGGTCGGCGAGGTCGGATCGAAGCACAGCGACAGCTCTTCCGCCTCGGGACGCAGCCTGGCCAGCATATAGGGATAACGGCGGATATAGGCCGGGACGTAGAAGTTCGTCTCGGTCAGGCGGCCTTCGTCGTCGACGAAGACGTTGACGCCTTCGTTCAGGCCCATCAGCGCCAGCGGGATCGGCTGCTCACCGACCGAGAAGACGATCGGCATGAAACGCTGCACCAGCGGGAATTCGTCGACGGTGACGGGAATCGCGTGCTGGCCGACGAGGAAGGGCGCCGTCTCCTGCGGACGAACCTTGTAATTGGCGTGCGCCTCGCTCGAAAGCGGCTCCAGGCCATTGTAGAAAAGGGGAAGGGACGGCGCGCTGGCCATGATGATCTCCAAAAACTCAAGTCACGCGAGCCCCCCGGCCGCGCGTCCTGGCCCCGTGTCTATGGGGCCGGAGCCTTATGCGCAAGCAATCAGCTTGCCCGGATTGAACAGGCCGTGCGGATCGAGCGCCGTCTTGATCGCGCGGATCGCCGCAACCCGTTCGGGCGAAAGGCGGGCCAGTTCGTCGCGCTTCATCTGGCCGATGCCATGTTCGGCGGAGATCGTCCCCCCCGCCGCCATGACCAGATCATGGACGAAGCGGGTGATGGTCGCGGCCTGCTCGGCATAGAAGCGGTCGCGATCGGCGCCGGGGGCGGCGCGGACATGAAAATGGATATTGCCATCGCCGAGATGCCCGAAGCCCGAGGCGTGGGTGCCGGCAAAGCGCGCATCGCATGCCGCCGCCGCCTCCACCATGAAACGCGGCATCGCCTCGACCGGCACGGCAATGTCGTGCTGCACCGCCGGGCCCAGCGCCCGCTCGGCATCGGACAACGAATGGCGGAGAAGCCAGAACGCCTCGCTCTGCGCTTGCGATGCGGCGATCACCGCATCGGCGGCGATGCCTTCGGCCAGCGCCCTGCCCAATTGCGTCTCCAGCATCGCGGCCGGATCGACGTCGGGGTCGCCCGTCACGGCCTCGATCAGGACGTGCCAGGGATGGTCGGTTTCCAGCGGACGGCGCGCACCGGGCAGATGCGCGACGGCGGCAGCCAGGCTTTCGGCGGGCATGATCTCGAAACTCTCGATCATGTCGCTCGCCGCCTGCAACCGGCGGAGCAGCGCCAGCCCGGCCGCGGGATCGGCCAGGCCGACCCAGGCGGTCGCGCTGGCCGCGATCCCCGGTGCCAGCCGCAGCGCCGCCGCCGTGACGATTCCCAGCGTCCCCTCCGCCCCGATCAGCAGCTGCCCCAGATCGTAACCGCGATTGTCCTTCTTCAGCGCCGACAGGCCGTCATGGAGAGTCCCGTCGGGCAGCACCGCCTCGACCCCCAATGTCAGCCCGCGCATCGTGCCGAACCGCAGTACCTGCGTTCCGCCGGCATTGGTCGACACCAGCCCGCCCACAGTCGCATTGCCCTTCGCCCCCAGGGTCAACGGGAAGCGTGCCCCCTCCCCCTCGGCGGCGGCGTGCAGATCGGCCAGGATCACGCCGGCCTCGGCCACCACCATGTGGGCGTCGGCGTCGATGCGGCGAATTCGGTTCATCCGGCGGGTGGAGAGGATCAGCGCCGATCCGTCGCCCGGCGGGGTCGCCCCGCCGACCATCGAGCTGTTCCCCCCTTGCGGGACCAATGGCACCCGATGCTCGGCCGCCGCGCGCAGTACCGCCTGAACCTGCCCGGTATCGGCGGGCGCGAGAATTGCAGGGGCGTGGCCCGAAAAGCGACGGCGCCAGTCGACTTCCCACGGCGCGATCAGCGCGGGGTCGGTGACGATCCCCTTTTCTCCCAAAATGGGCGACAGGGCATGGATCAGGGCGGTCTGGGCGGGGTTCATGATGCATCCGCCTAGGCTAGGTTCATAAAGCGTTCAACGATGGGTCTTATGAAGGGCTCTTGCTGACATGTTGCGCCGCACACGAAACCTCGCCGCCATCGCGTCGATGACGCTGACGACGCCCGCTCTGCTGGGGGCGGCGGATGCGCCGGTGCGTGTGCAATATGCGCAGATGATCGTGCGCGAGCATGTCGTCATCCGCGTGCCCCGCACGCCGATCCGCCCCGCCGCCCCGGTCCGCTGGAAGGAGCGCAAGGGGCCGCGCTGTATCCCCGCCCAGCAACTGGCCGGGGCCCTGCCCGGCGACGAGGGGACGATCGACATCGTCCTGACCGGTGGCAAGCGGGTGCGCGCCAAGCTGGCCCGTGCCTGTCGGCAGATCGATTATTATTCCAGCTTCTATATCCGCCCTGGGCTGGACGGACAGATTTGCGCCGACCGCGACCCCATTCGCACCCGAGCCGGACAGACCTGCGAGATTCAGCGCTTCCGCCTGCTGACGCCCATCCGCTGACCGGGCCGCAATGCTCCCGATTCGGGAGAAAACTTGACTTTTCCCGCCAAATCCGCAAGCGCCCAAAAGCTGCTGGGCGAGCGCGGGGCGATTCCCATCCCGCCATATCTCGGAAAACTGCATGAGCTTTGCCGATCTCGGCCTCTCCGACGAACTCCTGAAGACGGTGAGCGACGCCGGCTATACCGAGCCGACGCCGATTCAGGCCTCCGCCATCCCGTCCGTGCTAATGATGCGCGACATCATCGGCATCGCCCAGACGGGCACGGGCAAGACCGCCTCCTTCGTGCTGCCGATGATCGACATATTGGCGCATGGACGCAGCCGCGCGCGCATGCCGCGCAGCCTGATCCTGGAGCCGACGCGCGAACTCGCCGCCCAGGTGGCCGAGAATTTCGAGAAATACGGCGCCAACCACAAGCTTTCCATGGCGCTCCTCATTGGCGGCGTGTCGATGGGCGACCAGATCAAGGCGCTGGAAAAGGGCGTCGACGTCCTGATCGCGACGCCGGGCCGGTTGATGGACCTGTTCCAACGCGGCAATATCCTGCTGACCGGCTGTTCGATGCTGGTCATCGACGAGGCGGACCGGATGCTCGACATGGGGTTCATCCCCGACATCGAGGAAATCTGCACCAAGCTGCCCTCGCAGCGCCAGACCCTGCTCTTCTCCGCGACCATGCCGCCGCCGATCAAGAAGCTGGCCGACAAGTTCCTCGACAACCCCAAGACGATCGAGGTGGCCCGCCCCGCCTCGACCAATATCAACATCAAGCAATGGGTCGTACCCGTCGCGCCGCAGTCGTTCGAGAAGCGCAAGCGGCTGCGCCAGCTGCTCCAGCAGGACGAGGTCCGCACCGCGATCATCTTCTGCAACCGCAAGACGACCGTGCGCGAGCTGAACAAGTCGCTCAAGCAGCACGGCTTCCGCTCGGGCGAGATTCACGGCGACATGGAACAGCCACAGCGTCTGGCCGAGCTGGAGCTGTTCAAGCGGGGTGAGGTGAATATCCTCGTCGCCTCGGACGTCGCCGCGCGCGGGCTGGACGTCAAGGGCGTCAGCCATGTGTTCAACTTCGACGCGCCCTGGCATCCGGACGATTATGTCCATCGCATCGGCCGCACGGGTCGCGGCGGTGCGACGGGCGTCGCCTACACCTTCGTCGCGCCCGACGATGCCGAGAATCTCGACAATATCGAGAAGCTGACCGGACAGAAGATCGATCGCCTCGAACTCCCCGCCCACGCCGAGGAAGAACGCGCGCCGCGCCGGTCGCGCCGCGATCGCGGCGCACGTCAGGCCGAGGCGGAAGCGCCCGCTCCCCAGGCCGAGGACGCGCCTGTTCCCCAGGCCGAACAACCCCGCGCCCGGACGCCGCGTCCGCGCCGCGAGGAACCCCGGTTCGAGGAACCGCGCGCACCGCGTGCCGAAACCCCGCACCGCGACCGTCGTCGCTCGGGCGGCGATGAGGCGGCGGACGATAATGGCTGGAACGGCCCGATCCCAGACTTCCTGAAGGTTTCGTTCGGACTCTGACCGTCCCATGTCGCTCGACATCATCAGCTTCGTCGAACCGCAACCGGTGGACCTTGCCAGCCCATGCGTCCTGGTCTGCACCATGGACAAGGCCACCGGCTGGTGCCTGGGCTGCGCGCGGACGATCCGTGAAATCTCCAACTGGAGCGCCAAGCCCGCCGAGGAACGCCGCGCGATCCTGGCCGCGCTGCCCGCGCGCCAGGCCGAATTGGCGGCGCGCAAAGGCTGAGGCCCAACCGCGACTCCGCTGCTGATCCGCGCTTGCCGACAATCCCCCACCGCCGTTCAGGCTGAACGAAGGGTGGGGGCTTCGGTGGATTGCCGTATTACCGCCCTACGAACCGCCCCGGTCGCCGCTCTGTAACCGCGCGCACCCCTTCGGCGAAATCCTCGGTCCGCATCAGCTTCGCCTGTTCGGCCAGTTCGTGATCGGTCGCCGCCTCGACCAGCGCCCGCAGATCGCCGCGTAGCGTCCGGCGGCTGGCCGCCACCGCCAGGGGCGCGGCCGCTGCGATCTCCTGCGCCAGAGCCAGCGCCGTTTCGTCCAGCGCCTCGGCAGACACAAGCTGATCCACCAGACCCCAGCGCTCGGCTTCCTCGCCGCGAATGCGTCGCCCGGTCAGCAGCATCATCGCGGCGCGTTGCCGCCCGATCACCCGCTCCAGCACCGCCGAAATCCCGAACCCCGGATGCAGCCCCAGCGCCACAAAGTTCGCCACAAACCGGGCCTCAGGCGTGGCGATGCGGAAGTCGGCGACCAGCGCAAGGCCCAGCCCCGCGCCGACCGCCGCCCCCTGCACCGCCGCGACGATCGGGGTCGCCACGCCGAACAACCGCGCCGCCGCCATGTAGAAGGGGCTGCGCTCGCCCTCCGGCAAAGGATCGGCGACCGGGTTGGCGTTGACCAGATCGGCCCCCGCACAAAAAACCCTACCCTCGGATCGAAGAAGAATCGCCCGAACCGCAGGATCGGCATCGGCGGCGTCGAGCGCATCCGCCAATTGCGAAATGGTTCCCAGCCCAAGATGATTGTTTGGCGGATTCCGTAGCGTTAAGATCGCAACAGGTCCGTCATGGCGAATTTCCACAGTCATACAGCCCTCATAGCGCGATAGTCTGGCGCGACGCCACCACCATACCCGTTGCTCGAAAGTCACACCCGCCGCGCTTCGTACCGGGACCTATCATCCGGTGCTTGAGTGGCCCGGCAGGTCGGGACTAGATGACCTCCATGTCATGATGATCGGCCGGCACAGGTCGACATCGGGCATCAGGAGCCTGCGGGCTCCGTGCCGGGAGAGGATGCCGGGCGGCCCGATGGCGGGCCGCCCCTTCCTGCTCCCCAACCGTCCCGCCCCGCACAACTTTCGCCGACGCGCCTCAGGGGCCGTTGAAGCATATGTGCCTCGTCCCCGGCATCGATGGGATCGACAAAGATGATCCGGGCATCGATCAGGGACCCAGGGTCGCGATGGCCGAGAATCGCCGCATGGCCCGGTCTGGCGGACGATGCGGCGGAACCCGCACCTCCGGCGGGGATTGCAACGGGCAGGTTTTACCGGCGGCCGGCTGAACGATGAGCCGCCGCCCCTGTTGGGAGCGCGGCCATGACCGACACCATCCTGATCACCGGAGCCTCCGCCGGTCTGGGCGCGGACTTCGCACGGGCGCTGGCGAAGAAGCCTGTGACGCTGGTCCTGACCGCCCGACGGACCGAGCGGCTGACCGCGCTGGCCGACGAATTGGCGCAGCGGCCGGGGGTGGAGGTGCATGTCGTCTCCGCCGATCTGGGCCATGTCGAGGGGGTCGCGACGCTGCTCCACGGAGTGACCGATCGCGGCCTGCATATCGACACGCTCATCAACAATGCGGGCTATGGCGCATTGGGCGACTTTGCCGATGGCGATCTGGCGACGCAGACTGGGATGATCGACCTGAACGTCCGGGCGCTGGTGACGCTGACCCATGCGCTGCTGCCGCCGATGCTGGCGCGTGGACGCGGCGCGGTGCTGAACGTGGCCTCGACCGCCGCCTTTCAGCCCGGGCCGTATATGGCGGTCTATTATGCCAGCAAGGCGTTCGTGCTGCATTTCTCGGAAGCACTACACGAAGAGGTGAAAGGGCGCGGCGTGACCGTCACCGCGCTGTGTCCCGGGCCGACCAGGACCGAATTCGCCGATGTCGCGGGGATGGGGGAGACGCCGCTTTTCACCCGCTTCGCATCGGACTCCCAACAGGTGGTGCGCGACGGCCTGGCGGCATTGGAGCGGGGACAGGCGGTGATGGTATCCGGCCTGCTCAACCGCCTGACCGCCGCCAGCACGCGGGTGGCGCCGCGCGGCGTTCTTCGGCGGGCGGTGGCGAAATTGCAGAGCGGGCGGCGATAGGTTTTTGTTCGCGCGGAAGCGCGGAGCCGCTCGATCGTCGAGATGGGCAGCCTGTGGCTGGGTCCGAACCTATTCGGCCATCGCCGGCGTTCGGCTCCCCCGCACGCTATCGACAGCGTAGAGCACACACCCCGTCCAGATCAGCGCGAACGTGACGATATGGACGGGCCTGAGCGGCTCGCCGAACAGCAGCACGGCCTGCGCGAATTGCAGCGTCGGCGCGAGATATTGCAGCAGCCCCAGCGTTGCATAGCGCATCCGCCGCGCCGCCGCCGCGAACATCAGCAGGGGCACCGCCGTCACCGCTCCCGCCAGGATCAGCAGCAGGTCGAGATGCCGGTCCGTTCCGAAGGCGGCCGTACCGCTGGCGCTCGCATGGACCAGCACCGCCAATGCGGGCCCGGCGAGCAGCGCGGTTTCGACCGTCAGCCCGCCCAGTGCATCGATCGCGGCGATCTTGCGGACGAAACCGTAAAAGCCGAACGACAGCGCCAGCGCCAGAGAGATCCAGATCGCGCCGCCCCCGCTGACAGCCAGTATCGCGACGCCGAGCGCGGCGATCCCGACCGCGACCGCCTGTCCCCGCCGAATTCGCTCGCCGAGCAGCGCGACACCCAGCGCGACATTGATCAGCGGGTTGATGAAGTAACCGAGACTGGCCTCCAGCACATGATCATGCTGCACCGACCAGATATAGATCAGCCAGTTGACCGCGATCAGCGCGGCACTCGCGCACAGCAACAGCAGGGTCCGCCCCCGCGCCGCCGCCCGAATCGCGGGCCCTCGCCGGGCGATCAGCACGACCACGGCCAGCAGCAACAGCGACCACAATATCCGATGGGCCAGCACCTGAAGTGCGGGCACGCCCTTCAAGAGCTTGAGATACAGGGGCAAGATACCCCAGGAGACATAGGCCCCGATGCCGAGCAACAGGCCGGTGCGCGCGGTGCGGTCGGTCGTCATGCCGCACTCTGTCGACGCTCGGGACGCGGATGGCAAGCCGGGGCGTTACCCGGCGACCATGCCCCTCACCTCGACCGCACCGCCCCGATTGACGACCCGGCCCGACACCATGCCTGTGATCCGCACCGATGCGCCGCGCTCGACGATGACGTCGCCCGCGACCATGCCTTTGATCGTGGCATGGACGCCCGGCGCGACGACGACATCCCCGCCGACCATTCCACGTACCGTAGCGTCCGACGTCATTTCCAGCGATCCCGCCGTCATTCCGCGCATGGCATCCTCCTGCTCTGGGGAAAGACGCGCTCTCGGCGGATAGGTTCACGCGTGCGCTTCGACTTGGCTCAGCGCAAACGGAATGGTGACCCCCCACCCCGTTCAGCCTGGGCATAGTCGAAGGCCAAGGGCAACGTCCTCAATCCGCGAACAGCATCACCGGCGTTTCCAGCAACTGCTTCAACGCCTGGACATAGCTCGCCGCGTCATAGCCATCGACCACCCGGTGGTCGCAACTGATCGACAGGTTCATCAGCTTGGCCCGTGCGATCGTCTCGCCCCCGCGTCCGTCGGAGCGGAAGACGGGGCGCTCGACGATCCGGTTGGGGCCGATGATCGCCACCTCGGGCCGGTTGATGACGGGCGTCGTCGCAATTCCGCCGAGCGGCCCCAGCGAGGTCAGCGTGATCGTGCCGCCGCCCATGTCGCTGCTGGCGATACTGCCCGCGCGCGCGGCGTCGGCCAGACGGCCGATCTCGGTCGCGAGCTGCCAGACATTGCGGTTCTCGGCATTGCGGATGACGGGGACCATCAGCCCGGCCGGGGTCTGGGTCGCCATGCCCATATGCACCGCGCCCGAGCGGGTCACCACGCCCGCCTCGTCATCATAGCGCGCGTTGAGCATCGGGAAGTCGGGCAGCGTCTTGCAGATCGCGACGATCAGCAGGGGAAGCAGCGTCAGCTTGGGCCGATTGCCCCGGCCTGCGTTCAACTGCGCGCGGGTTTCCTCCAGCGCGGTGACGTCGATTTCCTCGACATAGGTGAAGTGCGGGATGGCCCGCTTGGAGGCGGCCATGTTCTCCGCAATGCGGCGGCGCATGCCGATGACGCGGACTTGCTCGTCGGCGCGGGGGGTGCGGACGGGGGTATAGCCCTGCCCCGAACCGTAGCGCAGGAAGGCGTCGAGGTCCGAATGGCGCACCCGGTCACCCTTGGCGGGCTTCACGCTCGACAGGTCCACCCCCAAATCCTGCGCCCGCGCGCGGACGGCGGGCGAGGCCAGCACCTTCTTCTCCTGCTCCCTCTCCCCTCCGGGGAGAGGGCCGGGGTGAGGGGAAGCAGTAGGCGATTCGTCGGAGTTTTCAGCTTGCGGCATCCCCTCACCCCGACCCTCTCCCCGGAGGGGAGAGGGAGTTTGCGCTTCTTCGACGCCGGGGTTCTCGGCTTCGAGCACCGCTTCTTCCGTCGCGGGCGAAGCGGCTTCCTCGACCGCATCGGTCTCGATCACCATCAGCGCCGATCCGATCGGCACTTGATCGCCCACCTCGCCCGCCAGCTCGACCACCATGCCGGACACCGGCGATTCCATCTCGACCGTCGCCTTGTCGGTCATCATGTCGGCGACCGACTGATCCTCCTCGACCCGGTCGCCGAGCTTAACGTGCCACGCGACGATCTCGGCCTCGGAAATGCCTTCGCCGATATCGGGCAGGCGGAAGGTGAAACGAGCCATGTCAGGCGTCCTTCAACAGGGTCTTGAGCGCCTGGCCGATGCGGACCGGGCCGGGGAAATAGGCCCATTCCAGGCTGTGCGGATAGGGCGTGTCGAAGCCGGTCACGCGCGCGATCGGCGCTTCGAGGTGGTAGAAGCAGCGCTCCTGCACCAGCGCCGACAGTTCCGCGCCGAAGCCCGCCGTCCGCGTCGCCTCATGCACGATCATGCAGCGGCCGGTCTTCTTCACCGACTCCTCGATTGCCTCGATGTCGAGCGGGATCAGCGTGCGCAGGTCGAGGATCTCGGCATCAACGCCCATCTCCGCGACCACGGCGGCGCAGACATGAACCATCGTGCCGTAGCAGAGGATCGTCACCGCCTCGCCCGCGCGCACCGTCGCCGCCTTGCCCAGCGGGATGCGGTAATAGCCGGTCGGGACTTCGCCTCCGGGATGCTTGGACCAGTTCTCGGCGGGGCGATCCCAATGGCCGTTGAACGGGCCGTTATAGATGCGCTTGGGCTCGAAGAAGAGGACGGGGTCATTGTCCTCGATCGCGGCGATCAACAGGCCCTTGGCGTCATAGGGGGTGGCCGGGATCACCGTCTTGATGCCGGAGACATGGGTGAAGATGCCCTCGGGCGACTGGCTGTGCGTCTGGCCGCCGAAAATGCCACCGCCGAACGGCGAGCGCACCGTGATCGGCGCGGTGAACTCGCCCGCCGAGCGATAGCGCAGCCGCGCCGCCTCGCTGACCAGCTGGTCGAGCGCGGGGTAGATGTAATCGGCGAACTGAATCTCCGGCACCGGACGCAGGCCATAGGCACCCATGCCGACCGCGACACCGATGATGCCGCATTCGGTGATCGGCGTGTCGAACACGCGGGTCTTGCCATATTTCTTCTGAAGGCCCGCCGTCGCGCGGAAGACGCCGCCGAAATAGCCGACGTCCTCGCCCATCACGACCACATCCGGATCGCGCGCCATGACCACGTCCATGGCGGAATTGATCGCCTGGATCATGTTCATGCGGGTGGTTTCGCCCGTTTCGGGCGCGGTTTGGGTGATAAGATCGCTCATCGATTATCTTCCACCCCGGCGAAGGCCGGGGTCCAGTTACAAGACGAGTGGAGTCGCGCGATGCCCTGCGGTCGCGGGGACGTGGCGTCTGGACCCCGGCCTTCGCCGGGGTGGTGCCGTAAGGGGGTCACTTGCGCGCCCATGGCCGTCCGCTCGCCTGTTCCTCGTCGAGCATCTGCTGGCGCTGCTCGCGTAGATGCCAGGGCATCTCCTCAAACACGCCGTCGAACAGGCTGTCGAGCGGCTGGTGCAGGCCGTGACCGAGAATCCCGTTCGCCTCGGCCGCCTTTTGCGCGGCACGGACTTCCTCGGCGACTTCGCGGTCCTGGGTCGCGTGGCGTTCCTCGTCCCACTCGCCCAGCGCGATCAGATGGTCCTTCAGCCGCCGGATCGGATCGCCCAGCGGCCAGGCGGTCGGCTCGCCCGCCGAGCGATATTGCGTGGGGTCGTCCGAGGTCGAATGGCCTTCGGTGCGATAGGTGAAATGCTCGATCAGCGTCGCGCCCTGGTTGGTCCGCGCGCGCTCGGCGGCCCATTGCGTGGCGGCATAGACCGCCAGCGCGTCGTTCCCGTCGACCCGCAGGCCCGCAATGCCATAGCCGATCGCCCGCGCCGCAAAGGTCGTCGCCTCCGCCCCCGCGAACCCGGAAAAGCTGGAGATCGCCCACTGATTGTTGACGACGTTCATCACGACCGGCGCGCGGTAGACGGCGGCGAAGGTGCAGGCCGAGTGGAAGTCGCCCTCCGCCGTCGAGCCCTCGCCGCACCACACGGCGGCGATCCGGGTATCGCCCTTGGCGGCCGAGGCCATCGCCCAGCCCACCGCCTGCGGGTACTGCGTCGTCAGATTGCCCGAGATCGAGAAGAAACCCGCTTCCTTGGCCGAATACATGATGGGCAGCTGCTTGCCGCCCAGCCGGTCCGCGCTGTTGGAATAGATCTGGTTCATCATGTCGACCAGCGACCAGTCGCGCGCAATCAACAGCCCCTGCTGGCGATAGGAGGGGAAGCACATATCCTCATAATCGAGCGCATGGGCGGCGGCTACCGCGACCGCCTCCTCGCCCAGCGCCTTCATGTAGAAGCTGGTCTTGCCCTGGCGCTGCGCGCGGAACATGCGCTCGTCAAACGCGCGGAGCAGCACCATGTGACGCAGCATCCGGCGAAGGCGCTCTGGCGAGAGTTTGGGGTCCCAGGGGCCGACTGCGCGGCCCTCGTCATCCAGCACGCGGACCAGCGTATAGGCCAGTTCGTGGAAGCTGTCGGCAGGCGCGGCGGTGTCCGGGCGGCGTTGCGCTCCGGCGGGCGGAACCTCGACACCGGCGAAGTCGACCGCATCGCCCGGCCGGAATTTCGGCTCGGGCACATGCAGTTGCAACGGGGCCAGATTGGCGCGCGAAATGGCTTCCGGCGGCACGGCCATGCTCTCTCCTCAACGCTTCGCCCGATTCCACCGGGTCGTTGCTATCTTTCAACCCGATGGAATTTTATTTCAAGCGCCTTTTGGAGCGCTTCGTCCGATGGATCGCGTCGAGTGATGGCGTTTTTTTGCGTCCTCCCCCGGGAAGGAGAGGAAGAGCAGGTCAGTTCCCCGCGATCGCCGCCTCGAACGGAATTACCGGATGCGGTGCTTCGTCATAAAGATTGACCACCGGCGCATCGGCCCAGGCATAGCGCACCCGCACATCGCCCGGCTTGGCATCGGCCAGCCGCACCTCGGCCCCGTTCACCAGGGCATTGGCGTAGCGGCAGGCGGTGGCGTCGCACAGCTCGAACCCGATCGGCGCCGCCGCACTCCAGGCATGAAGCGCCCCCTGAACCCCGGTGAAGCGCAGCACCACCTCGCCCTGGCCTCGCGTCGCCGAGGCGATCATCGGGCCGGACGCATTGGCGCGGTCGCCCGCCTCCAGCTGCGCTTGCGCAAAGACCAACCGCTTGGCCAATTCGTTCTTGTCGGCCGGGTGGATGTCGTTCCGCACGCCAATGTCCACCGTCGTGGCGAGCGCCGCCTGGGGATCGCGCAGCACCGCCAGCCGCTGCGCCTCGCGCAGCACCGCCCAGCCGCTATCTTCGATCCTGATCGGCGGCGCGCCGAAATTGGCGAGTTGGACGATCAGGAAGGGCAGGTTGGGATTGCCGAACTGCCGCCGCCACCCGGTCATCAGCGCGGCCAGCCGGTCGCCATAGCTGGCGAGACCGACATCCGATTCTCCCTGATACCAGGCGACGCCCTTCAACCCGATCGGCCCCAGCGGCGCGATCATGCCGTTGTACAGCGTCCCCAGCCCCGCATGGCTTTCCCAAGGGCTGCGCGGATAGCTCTGGTCGTTCGCCTTATAGATGGAATAGCGCCATCCCGACCCGAGCGGGATGGGCTGCCCCCCGGCGGGAGTGAATTGGATTTTGTCGCCCGGGCCGAACATACCGCCCGGACCATAGGTGTCGCCCAGTCCGACGACGATTTCGTTATGCCCCTTCTTCAACGCGGCGCGCGGCACGGTGTAGCGCCGCCAGTCGCCCCAGCCGAAGGTCGCGCCGACCACCACGCCGTTGACCCATACCGTGTCGAGTTCGTCGATCCCCGCCAGCTCGATCACCCCGTCGCCGCTCGGGGCGGTGGGAAGTTCGAAGCCCTGCCGGAACCAGACCAGCCCGTTATAATCGGCGAGGGCGGGGATGCCCCATTCCTCCCAGGGGCTGAACTTGGGAACGGGAGCCCAGGTCAGGCGATCGGGTGCGTTCCACGGCTCCTGTCCGCGCCTGGTCCCGCTTGCCTTGCGCCACCACTCGCCCCAGCGATCGCCGAAGCTGCGGAGCCCCGCCGCATGATCGCGGGCATAAAGCGCCAGCAGATCGGCATCGGCGGCCAGACCGGGCAGTTTGCGCGCATCGCTGCCCGCGACCCAGGGAAGAATCTTGGTGCCGCCCCAACTCGAATCGATCGCGCCCATCGGCACGTTGGACTTGGCGGCCATGTCCTTGACCATCAGATAGCAGGCGGCCGAAAAATTGGCGACGCTGGCCGGGCTCGCCGCCGCCCAGACGGGGCGTTTCTCCAGCGTCTCGTCGGCGGACAATCCGACATGATGCGCCATATCGAGCAGGCGGATGCGATCATTGGCCGACATGGCGACCAGCCCCTCACCATTCAGCGCCTGCTTGGTGGGATATTCCATGTTGGACTGGCCCGAACACAGCCAGACATCGCCGACCAGCAGATCGTCCATCGCGTCGACGGCACCGTCCTTGCCGGTCGCGGTCAGGGTCAGCGGGGTGGCCATTGCCGCCATGGCGGGCAGGGTCGCGCGCCAACGGCCCTGACGGTCGGCGGTGGCATCGGCGCTCTGGTCGCCCAGTGTCACCGTCACCCGTTCGCCCGCATCGCCCATGCCCTCGACGGTGATCGGAGCCCCGCGTTGCAGGACGGCGTGCGCGCTCATCGGGGTCAGGATGCGGGGCCGGGCCTCGGCCATGACGGGCCATGCCGCCGCCGCGCCCCATGCCAGCGTCAGAATCGCGTAACGCCCCGAGCCCGAACGCCATTGCCCCTTTCGCATCCTCATCCCTCTCCTATGTCCGTCAGGCCACCCGTTCGCGGCCATCGGCTGTTTCGCCGATCATAGGATCGCGGAAATGATAACGCTATCGCAAAGACGTTACCGGCCGCCGGGATCCGCGAAGGACAGGGTCGTGCGGACGGGAAAATGGTCGGAGGGATAGGTCGTGCCGCGATGCCAGCGATCGACGGCGATCGCCTCCGCCCGGAAGCCGCGCACGAACAGATAATCGATCCGCCGGTCCGCCGTGCCGGTAAAGTCGTGGAAGGTCTTGTCCGGCCCTTCCCGCTTGGCCGCGCTGGTCCAGGCATCGGTCAGGGCGGCGGCCAGCGTCCGATAGGCCGCGCTGTCGGGACGCGCATTCATGTCGCCCGCCACGATGATCGGCATATCCCGTGCCAGCGCGGGCAGACGCGACAGGATCAGCCTGGCGGCGCGGTCGCGCGCCTCCGCATCCTCGTCGCGATGCGGCAAATGGGTGTCGAGGAACAGGAACTGGCGTCGCTCCGCGCCCTTGGTCTCGAACACCGCCCAATTCGCCATGCGTGGCAGGTCGGTGCCCCAGCTCTGACTGCCCACTATGTCTGGCGTGTCGGACAGCCAGAAATCGCCATGCCGGATCAGGGTCAGACGGTCGGCCCGATAGAGGATCCCCATATGCTCATTATCATGCCCCCCGCGCCGGTCGCGCCCGAACCAGCGATAGCCGGGAAGCGCCCGCACGATGTCGTCGCCCTGCCGCTGAAGCAGTTCCTGCGTCCCGATCACGTCGGGCGCGGCGCGACGGAGCAGGTCGACCATGACAGGCCGCCGTAACGCCCAACGCTGCTCCCCTTCGTCCGAGGCATAGCGGACGTTGAACGTCATGACCTTGAGCGATTGGGCTCCGGCCACCACCGGAGCGAGCAGCGCCGCCACCAGCGCCATGCCATTTCGTACACATCGCCACGCCTTCATGATCGCCATCCTTACGCAAATGGGGCCGCCCGCATCGGAAATGGCCATGGCCGCCCCTGGCAGTGTCACATGGCAGAGGCATGACATGACAGGCAATTCCAATCGGCCCATTTTACGATTGCGAGTTATTATCACTATCGATAATGCGCCGCCGAAATCGATTGATTCGGGGGGTTGTTGAACATGTCGAAGGCGATTTGGCGCACCATGCTGCTGGCCGGGGCGACGCTTGCACAAGCGGCGCATGCGCAAGCCGTAAGCGGTATCGGCCAGCCCGATAGGGATGAGCGGGTCGAGGATCGGGGCGACGTGGTCGTCATCGGCCTGCGCGACGCCAATGCCAGCATCACGGGCACCGACACGCCGCCGACCCGCTATCCGCAATCACTGCGCGTCATCGACCGGTCGCTGATCGATCGGGTGGGGGCGACCCGACTGGACGACACGATCGATCTGGCGGGCGGGGTCGCGCGGCAGAACGACTTTGGCGGACTGTGGGACAAATATTCGATCCGCGGCTTTGCCGGGAATGAGAATAGCGGCCCCGACATCCTCATCAATCGCTTCAACAGCAATCTCGGCTTCAACGCGCCGGTGGATGTCGCCACGGTCGAGCGGTTCGAGTTTCTGAAGGGCGCCGCCGCCGCTCTGTCGGGTTTGGGAGAACCGGGCGGATCGCTCAACATCGTCACCAAGACCCCGACCACCACTTTCCAAGGCGAAACCTCGCTCAGCTATGGCAGCTGGAACCGCGTGCGCGCGACCGGCGACATCAGCGGGCCCATCAGCGACACCCTGTCCGCCCGGCTGATCGGCGTATCGGAGGAAGGCGACAGCTTCCGCAACTATGTCCATACCGACCGGCTGCTGCTCGCGCCGTCGCTGTCGTTCATGCCGACCGAGAGCCTGCGTTTTCTCTATCAGGCCGAATTCATGCGAAACCGCGCGCCGATCGACCGCGGCGTGGCGGCGATCAAGGGCGATGCGCGAGCAATGGACCGCACCACCTTCCTGGGCGAGCCCGCCGATGGCCGGATGACGCAGCGCATGTTGTGGCAGCAGGGCAGCGTCTTCGCCGCACTGTCCGACCGGGTCTCGCTGGAGGCCGGACTGTCCAGCCGTGACGGTTTCCTGAGCGGTTTCGCAACCCAGCCGGATTTCGGCGGGCGCGGGATTCAGGCGAATGGCCGGACCATCGGTCGCTCGCGCCGGTTCCATGACTTCCGCTGGCAAGACCTGACCGCACGCGCCGAGCTGACCGCCAAGCTCGACTGGCTGGGCATGTCGCACGATCTGCGCTTCGGCGTGGACCGGGTGCGGCACGGCATGGACTTCCGCATGGACCAGGCCCGCGGACGCCCTGGTGCGCCGATCCTGACCATCGACGCCTTCGCTCCCGTCTATGGCCAGCCGCTGCCCGTGCCCGCCCCCTTCGCGCACCGCTACTCCTCGTTTCGCAGCGAGAGCGTCTATGCGCAGGACCTGATCCGCTTCGGCGCGTTCACCGCGTTGGTCGGCGCGCGGTGGAACAGCTTTCGCGAGACGATGACCAACTATCTGCGCGGCGATTTGCGACTCGACACGGTCGATCGCGGCATCACTCCGCGCGCCGCGCTGACCTGGGCGGCCAGCCCGCAATTCTCACTGTTCACCAGCTGGGGCCAGTCGCTGCGCCTCAACCCTTCGGACGGGATCAGCAGCTTCGACGCCGAGCGCAGCAATTCGACCGAGGTCGGCGCGAAATATGCCCTGTTCGGCGGCGCGCTGACCGGCCAGACCGCGCTGTTCACCATGACCAAGCGCAACGTGCTGAACCCCAATGCCACCGACGTCTTCACCAAGACCCAGATCGGCCGACAGCGGTCGCGCGGGGTCGAGACGGTGGCCGATCTGCGGCTGGCCGGCGGGCTGACCGGCACGGCGACCTATACCTATACCGATGCCACGGTGCGCAACGACAAGAATGCCGCGCTGATCGGCACGACGCTGTCCAATGTCCCGAAGCATCTCGCCGCGCTCGACCTGCATCAGCGGATGGGTGCGGTGACGGTCGGCGGCGGCGTCACCCATGTCGGCGCGCGCAACGGCGATCCCTTCGCCAGCGGCTATCGCCTGCCCGGCTATACGATCGTGCGGGCCGATGCGACTTGGGCGGTCAACCCGCGCTTCGACGTGCGGCTCGACCTCGAGAATCTGTTCGACACCTATTATATCAGCAGCAGCTATGCCGATGTGTGGACGATGCCGGGTGCGCCCCGCAATGTCCGGGTGACGCTGCGCGGGCGGTTCTGACGCCGTCGGGCCGTCAGGCGTCGGCCCAGCGGCGTAGCAGATTGTGATAGACGCCGGTCAATTCGACCACCGAACGATCGCCCTGCCCCTTCTCGACCCCGACCCGCTGGATTGCGCGGTCGAGGTCGAACAGGATGCGCCGCTCGCCATCGTCGCGGACCATCGACTGGATCCATAGGAAGGATGCCACCCGCGTGCCGCGCGTCACCGGCTCGACCCGGTGGAGGCTGGAGGCCGGGTAGAGCACCGCGCTGCCCGCCGACAGCTTGACCCGCTGCTCGCCATACAGATCCTCGACCACCAGCTCGCCGCCATCATAGGCGTCGGGATCTTCCAGGAAGAGGGTCAGCGACAGGTCCGAACGCATCCGAAAGTCGCTACCCCGCTTCAGCCGGACGGCATTGTCGACATGGGTGTCGAAGGCCTGCCCCCCGGCATAGCGGTTGAACAGCGGCGGATAGACCTTGAGCGGCAAGGCGGCCGCCACGAACAGCGGCGAACGCCCCAGCGCGTCCAGGACTATCCGTCCCGCCTCAATCGCGGCCCCCGAATCCTCCGGCAACTGGTCGTTGCGCTTGGCCAGCGCCGCCTGCGGGCCGGAGGTCGCATTGCCGTCCGCCCAGGGGCCCGCGTCGATGACGGCGCGGAGCCCGGCGACTCCCGCCGGATCGAGGATGTCGGGAAGGACGATCAGCATGGGGCCAGCCTAGCCTGCTCAGAAATTGTAGAACAGGCTCAGCGTTGCCTGCCGCCGGTCGCCGGGCACCGCCCACCCGCCGGTGACGATGCCGGTCGTCGCGTTCACATTGTTGCGCACGCCCGTCACATATTTCTCGTCGGTGAAGTTCTGGACGTTGAGCTGCAAGGTCCAGCGCTGCGCGAGGGTATAGGCCAGGAAGGCGCGGTGGATCAGATAGTCGTCCACATGGAACTGGACCGGATTGGCCGCGACCGGCGCATTGGTTGCGAACGATCCCTGATAGGTCAGGCCATAGCCCAGCTCCAGACCGAAGGGCAGCTTGTAAGTCGTGAACAGGCTGCCCGAATGCTTGGGCGTCTGGAAGAGCTGGGTGCCCGCCTGGGGATCGACCACGCCCGCCTCCTTGTCGCGGTTGGAAATGCTCTGAAGCACCTTGCCGTCGAGATAGGTGTAGTTGGCGAAGATCGTCCATGCATGGGTGATCGCCCCCGACGCCCCCAGCGCGATGCCGTCCACCCGGCTGCGTCCGTCGAGCACCTGCAGATTGGCGGGCAGCGAAGGATCGTTGGAGGGGACGCGGTAATTGGTCCGCTCGTTGCGGAAGACGGCGGCGGTCACCTCCAGATGGCGGTCGAACAGCCCGGCCTTGATCCCCGCCTCGTAATTCTTGGCGGTTTCGGGCGCGACGGCGCAGGGATCGGCCGCCGTCGCGGTCGTGGGCACGCCGCACCCCAGACGAACGGTCGTGGACGAGGGCGACTTGGCATTGCCATAGCCCGCATAGAGGCTGACATTCTCCACCGGGTGGAACACGGCCCCGACCCGCCAGGAGAAGAGCCGTTCGCTGCTCAGCTGGGGCCGAGCCTGGAGCGCGGTCAACTGGGTCGAGCCCGGCGGCACGACGGTCAGCGGCAGGGCGCGGAAATTCGCGTCCTGCGTTTCCCAGCGCACGCCACCGTTCACTTCGAAGAAGCGATTCAGCTCCAGCGTGTCGAAGGCATAGACGGCCAGGTTGCGCGTCTCGCTGCGCGACTGGCCGGTAATCGTGAAGTTGACCGGCCCGGTATAGTTGGTGTTCGGGTTGGCGATCGAAATCAGGGGCAAGGGTGATACCGCGCTGCCATTCGCATTGCGCAGCAGCGACCCCTGGGTGAGCCGGTAATTCTCGATCATGCCCGACAGGCCGACATTCAGGACATTGTGCAGGCCGCCCTTGGCCCCCGCCTCATGCCGAAGATCGGTCTGGTTGTAGAGCATCTGGTTTTCCTGGTTCCGCACCAGCCCGCGCGGGCCGGAGGGCAGATAGAAACCAGCCGGGACGGTGGTGGGACAGGCCTGGCCGACCGTCGTTCCTGCCGCCGTCGTCACCGGCTGAAGTCCGGTCGAGGCCAGACAGAACGTCCCCTGCGGCGCGGAGGTGACGCTGTTCTGCTTCACCTGTTGCCAGCGGGTCAGGTTGCGCACGCTCAGGTGATCGTCGATCGCGTGGCGGAAGGTCGCGGTCAACCGATCGACGGTGATGTCCTGGTGGTCGAGATTGGCGATCCCGAAATAGGCGCTGCGGCTCGCGCCCGGCACGAAGCCGTCGATCATGCCGTTGTCGAAATAGGGCACGCCGTAGACCGGCGTGTTGCGATCCTCCTGATGGACATAGGCCAAGGTCAGGCTGGTCGGGCCATTCATGCCGATCGTAACAGAGGGCGCGATGCCCCAGCGCTCCATCTTCTCGACATCGCGGCCGGGCACGTCGTTATGGTGATAGGCGCCGTTCAGCCGCACCGCGACCAGATCGGACACGCGGACATTGCTGTCGATCGCGCCGCGATAATAATTGTCGGTTCCGACCGAGCCCTGCATGATGGTCAGCGTCTCGGGCGTCGGCACCTTGGAGACGAGGTTGATCGTGCCGCCGACCGATCCCGATCCGTTGAAGACGCTGTTCGCGCCGTTATAGACCTCGACCTGTTGCAGGTTGAACGGATCGGTGCGACTATATTGGGCACTGTCACGAATGCCGTCGATCGTGACGTCGTTGTTCGCCGAATAGCCGCGCAGATTGATCGAGTCGCCATAACCGCCGCCGCCTTCGCCTGCGCCGAAGGTGATGCCCGGAATGGTCTGGAGCACGTCGCGCAGCGTCTGGAGATTCTGTTTCCGGATGGTCTGTTCGCTGACCACGGTGATAGTCTGCGGCGTGTCGAGCAGCGGCGCGGTCGCCTTGGGGCTTTCCAGCGTCGCCGCGCCCGTAGCGCGCTGGCCGGTGACGACGACGATGTCGCGCTGGCCGGTCGAGTCCTGGCCACGCGCGGCCGGAGCATGGGCACTCGACGGATCGGCACGACCGTCCGCTTCTGCGGCGGCGATATTCGGTGCGGTCGCCAGAAAGCCCACGCACGACAAGGCGATGAACGTTTGTGACATGGATATTCCCCTTCAGCGCCGCCGCTAATGAGAAACACTCTCATCGTCAATGCGATTGATAGCTATTCGCATAACCGCATGAACGGCGGCTCGGGTCGGCATTTGCCCAGCTCCCCTCTTTCGACCTTTCGCCCCAACCATTGCCCATTTCGGACAGGATTCAGGTTTTCAGGCCGTTCAGGAAAAATCAGGTGGTTTGACGAAGGCGCTTCGGCAACCAAGTCTTCACAACCCTTTGATAGCTGTGGCTTCATGACAAAACGGCCGAACAAGGTTCGATACGTCCGTATCGAAGGGGCACAGGTTGAGTTGGGAATGTATGTCCACACTCTTCACTGTTCGTGGCTAAACAGCCCATTTTGGCGAAAATCGTTCCTGCTGACCGACCTAGAGGATCGTGCGAAAATTCAGGATTCGGTGCCGCATGTCACGATCGATCTCACCAAAGGCTGCGGGCTGAAAGAACCCAAAGCCGGCAACATGGGCGAACGGACTGATCCGCCTGCTGTGGAAGCCTCCCCCTCCCCCGTTCCCACGAGCGCGCCGACCAAGGTTCGGCGGCGCAAGTCGCCAACGGAATGGGAATTGGTCGGCATCGTCGCCGAACGCGCGACCGCCGCCGTCAGCCGATTGTACGGCGAGGCGCGGCTCGGTCGGGTCATCTACGCCGCCGACCTGGTCCCGATCGTCGAGGAGATCGCGCAGACCATATCGAAGGGTAGCGCCGCCATGGTGGCGGTGACCCGACTGAGGGACAGAGATCATTATACCTATATCCACTCGGTCGCAGTCGCCACGTTGATGATGGGGCTGGCGCGGCATCTGCGATGGAGCGAGGAGGATGTCCGCGTCGCGGGCATGGCGGGATTGCTGCACGACATCGGCAAGATGCAGGTTGCGGCGGGCATCGTCGAGAAACCCGGCCGCCTCGACCCCGAGGAGCTGGCCCAGATGCGCCAGCATCCCGGCATAGGCCACAGCATCCTGCTCGACATGGAGGGGCTCGACCCGCGCATTCTGGATGTGTGCCGCCATCACCATGAGCGGATCGATGGCGCGGGCTATCCCGACGGATTGAAGGGCGATGAACTCAGCCCGCTCGTCCGGCTGTCGGCGGTGTGCGACGTCTATGACGCGGTCACCTCGATCCGGCCCTATAAGCGCGCCTGGTCGCCGCATGAGGCGTTGGCGCAGATGCTCGAATGGGACGGCCATTTCGATATGGAGATGGTCCACGCCCTGATCGCCAGCCTTGGTATCCAACCTCTGGGGGCGCTGGTGCGGCTGACCTCCAACCGGCTGGGCATCGTGGTGCGGGAAGGCGAAAGCCCGACAAAGCCGGTCGTCCGCACCTTTTTCGACGTGCCGGAGCAAAGGATCCTGCCCGCGGAGGAGGTCGCGACCGCGCATGACGCGATCCTTCGCGTCGAACGCGGGGAATATTGGTTCGGCACGCATTGGCCTGCACTTCAGGCGGAGATCATGGCACAAACCGAAATGCCGGCACCCCCGCATCACCGTCTTGCCGGATGATCCGCCCCCCCTCATGCCCGAAGACGCCCCGCCATGCTGATCCGCCCCGCCATCGAAACGGACGCCCCGGCGATGAGCCGGGTCCTGCTCGACATCATCGCGCTGACCGGCCGCATGCGTCCGCACGCCCCGGCCTTCGTCCTGTCCCATTATATCGCCAACCGGGACAGCGTGCGGTGCAGCGTCGCGCTGGATGCGGATGGCGCGATCTTGGGCTTTCAGTCGCTGGTCCGCGCCGTCCCGGGCAACCGCTATGACGTTCCCGAGCATTGGGGGATCATCGGCACGCACATCAGTCCACACGCGCATCGCAGGGGCGTGGGCACCGCGCTGTTCACCGCGACCAGACAGGCGGCGGTCGCGGCGGGCCTGCCCAAGATCGACGCCTATATCGGTGCCGACAATGCGATGGGCCTGCGCTATTATGAGGCGATGGGCTTTCGCACCTATCGCGAGGGCGACGGCATCGTCCAGAAACTGCTGACGCTCGGCGCCTGACGGGGCCCGCGCCGTTTCCTTGTCGCAATGGCGGCCCACAATGGCGGGACCCGCGACAAATCTGTATGGCGCGGGGCATGATCCGCCTCAGCGAACTGAAACTGCCTCTCCACCATGCGGACGAGGCCCTGCCCGCCGCCATCTGTCGCCGGTTGCGGGTGACGCCACGCGACCTGATCCGCTTCACCGTCGCCCGGCGCGGCCATGACGCGCGCGACAAGAACAATATCCAACTCGTCTATTCGGTCGACATCAACCTGAAGAACGAGGCCGCCGTGCTGGAGCGGTTCCGCCGCGACCGCGATGTGCAGCGGACGCCGGACACGCGCTATCACCTGCCCTCCGCCCCGCCGGCGGGTGCGCGGCGGCCCGTGGTGATCGGGGCCGGCCCCTGCGGCCTGTTTGCCGCGCTCATCCTGGCGCAGGCAGGCTATCGCCCGATCATCCTGGAGCGCGGCAAGGTGGTGCGCGAGCGGACCCAGGACACTTGGGGCCTGTGGCGGCGCAGCGTCCTCAACCCCGAATCCAACGTGCAATATGGCGAAGGGGGCGCGGGCACCTTTTCGGACGGTAAGCTCTATAGCCGGATCAAGGACCCACGCCATCTGAACCGCAAGGTGCTGACCGAGTTCGTCAAGGCGGGCGCGCCGCCCGAAATCCTGACCGAGGCGCACCCGCATATCGGCACCTTCCGCCTGGTCACGATGGTGGAGAGCATCCGCGCGACGATCGAGGAATTGGGCGGCGAGTACCGATTCTCCACCCGCGTCGACGGGCTGGACGTCGAGACCGACGGATCGGGCACGCGGCGGGTGCGCGGGCTTCACCTGAACGGCGGCGGCTATCTGGAGGCCGATCATGTCGTCCTCGCCATCGGGCATAGCGCGCGCGACAGCTTTGCGATGCTTCAGGCGGCGAGCGTGCATGTCGAGGCAAAGCCCTTTTCGATCGGCGTCCGCATCGAGCATCCCCAAGGCTGGATCGACCGAGCGCGCTTCGGACATCAGGCGGGGCATCCGATCCTGGGCGCGGCGGAATATCACATCTCGCACCATTGCCGGAACGGGCGCACCGTCTACAGCTTCTGCATGTGTCCGGGCGGCACGGTGGTCGCCGCGACGAGCGAAGAAGGGCGCGTGGCGACCAACGGCATGAGCCAATATTCGCGCAACGAGCGCAACGCCAATTCGGGCTTCGTCGTCGCCATCGATCCCGAACGCGACTATCCGGGCGATCCGCTGGCGGGCCTCACGCTACAACGCCATTGGGAGGAACGGGCGTTCGTCGCAGGCGGATCGAACTACAAGGCCCCGGTACAGCGGGTCGGCGACTTCCTGGCGGGGCGTCCCTCGACCAGCCTCGGGTCGGTCACCCCCTCCTATCGCCCCGGTGTGACGCCGACCGACCTGTCCGAATGCCTGCCCGATTTCGTGGTCGAGGCGATGCGCGAGGCGATCCCGGCCTTTGGTCGCCAGATCGCGGGATATGATCATCCCGATGTGGTGATGACCGGCGTCGAAACCCGCACCTCCTCGCCGGTCCGCTTCACGCGTGGCGAGGACGGACAAAGCCTGAACACTCCGGGCCTGTTTCCGGCGGGCGAGGGCGCGGGCTATGCGGGGGGCATCCTGTCGGCAGCGGTCGACGGCATCAAGACGGCGGAAGCGGTCGCGCGCAGCATCGCGGCCGGGGCGTGAAGATCTTCTTCGACGGCGGCCACCGCCCCTCCGGCATGGAATGGGCGGTGGTGCTGGGCGGACATGCCTATGTCGAGCGAGCGCCGAGGCCGGGGTCGGCGATGGAGGCCGAATGGCTGGCGCTGATCGCCGCCACCCGCCTGGCGCATGAGCGGGGCATCGCCGATGCAATCCTGCTCGGTGATGCGCTGGCCGTCATCGTACAGGCGAATGGCACGGTGCGCGTGCCGCCACTCTGTCGCCCCTATTGGGAACGCTGGTCCGCCCTGCCCCGCCCGCCGGGCCGGTTCCGCCTGCGCCACGTCAAGCGGACGCAGAATCTGGCCGGGATCGCGCTGGCCCGATCGCAATCGGCTTAGGTCGGACGTCAGGAAAGGCAAACCGGCGATCCATGCGGAACGACAGGCTGGATTATCGGCCGGTATTCAGCAAGACGAAATGGCGTCGAACCTACCCGGCATGTTGGTCTTTCTGGGCATCCCTCGCCTGCTCCGCCGGCCGTATCGCAAAGGTGCGGGACAGGCCGTGGTACAGCTTCTCGCGGCACACCAACTGGCTGACCCCATCGGCGATGAAGGCGGTGGCGAACATGGGGAGCATCAGGCCACGGCTGGCGGTCGTTTCCGACAGGATGATGACGGCGGTCAGCGGCGCGCGGACCACGCCCGCGAAATAGCCCACCATGCCCAGGATCACAATGGCCGAGGCGGGGGAGTCGGGAAAGACGGAGCGCAGCAGATTGCCCACGCCCGCCCCGACCGCCAGCGACGGCGCGAAGATACCGCCCGGCAGGCCCGCGACCGCCGTGGCGAGCGTGGCGAGGAACTTGGCCGGGCCAAACCACAAGGGCGCATCGACCCCCACGATCATCGCCCGCGCCGCGCCATAGCCGGTGCCCCAGGTCAGCCCGGTGCCCACGCCCAAGCCCGCGACGATAGCCCCGCACAGCGCGGCGAACAGGATCGGCCGCTGCTTGCTCCACATAGTGACGCGGTTGGTGCCCGTCGCCATCATAAGCATCAATCGGGCGAAGCCGCCGCCGGCCAGTCCGCCGACGATGCCCGCCAGCGGGGCGGCCACCAGCGCGGTGACGATCGGCATATGCGCACCGATCAGCCCGAAATAGACGTAATCGCCCTGCACCGACTGCGCGATCATCCCGGCGATGGCGATGGCGGCGATCACCAGCAAGGTCACCTTTTGCTCATAGGCGGAGGCCAGTTCCTCGATCGCGAACAGCAGGCCTGCCAGCGGGGTATTGAACGCCGCCGCCACGCCCGCCGCGCCGCCCGCGATCAGCACCGCGCCGCGAAGCGGAACGCCCAGGATACGATGGGTCAGGCCCATGATCGCGGCGGCGATCTGAACCGTCGGCCCTTCGCGCCCGACCGACGCGCCGCCCAGAACCGCCGCCAGCGTCAGGCCTGCCTTGCCGATGACCGTTCGCATCGACACCAGCCCCTGGGTCGCATGGTCGGGATCGGCCTGCGCCGCCATCACCTGCGGAATGCCCGATCCGCGTGCCAGCGGCACGAAGCGCCGCGTGATCCAGACCAGGGCCGCGAACAGGAGCGGGGTCACGACCAGCGGCGCCCAATGCCAACGTGCGGCGAAATGGCCGAAAATTTCTCCCGCCAAGTCGGCGGCCTGGGCAAAGGCGCTGGCGGCCAAGCCCACCGCGACCGCGCCGATCAGGATGGCCAGCCGTGTGCGGAACCGAACCGACTTCGGCCCCTGCGCCCGCAACAGCGCGCGGTAACGGGCGGGCGTCCATTTCCGGGCGCCGACATTGTCCGATCGGGGGTCTGCCATGCGCCCATCACTACACCGGGACCGCTAGCAAAAACCAGCCGAAGCACGGCCGCTTTCCCACATCCCAGCGATGGTGCTTCAGTCGGCCAGGGCGATCTCGACCGCGGCGGCGGCGTGGAGTGCGGTCGTATCGAACAGCGGCACGGCGCTGTCCTCCGGGCGGACCAGCAGCATGATCTCGGTACAGCCCAGGATCACCGCCTCCGCGCCCGCCGCGACCAGCCGGGCGATGACCGCGCGATACGCCTCGCGCGATGTGGCGGTCACCTGACCCGCGACCAGTTCCTCATAGATCACCCGGTGCACCTCCGCCCGGTCTGCCGCATCGGGCACGATCACGTTCAGGCTATGCCGTTCCGCCAGACGCCCCTTGTAGAAGTCATGCTCCATGGTGAAGGCGGTACCAAGCAGCCCGACCGTCCGAATGCCCGCCGCACGGATGCGCTCCGCCGTCGGATCGGCGATATGGAGAAGCGGGATCGCCACCGCCTGCTGCACCGCGGCCGCCATCCGATGCATGGTATTGGTACAGATCAGCAGCAGTTCGGCACCGCCCGCCTCCAGCCGCCGTGCGGCGTCCACCATACGCGCGGTCAGCGCGTCCCAGTCGCCGTGATGCTGCAACGCCTCGATCTCGGCGAAGTTGAACGACCATAACAGGCAGGACGCCGACGCCGTGGGGCCCAGCCGGTCGCGGACGCCCTCGTTGAGGATGCGGTAATATTCCGCCGAGCTTTCCCAGCTCATTCCCCCGATCAAGCCGATCGTCCGCATTCCGTCGTCTCCCGTCCGCCCATCGCTGCTTATCGCATCAGGGGATCAGACGGGAGCCCGGCGATAGGAGCGAAGTCCGCTCCATCGAAAACATGGTTTGCTTTGGCGCAGGACCAGCACCGGGCAAGGATAACCCACCAGACCCGGCGCTGCGCCCTATTCGTACCTGAACCGCTTCAGACAGGCGAGGAATGATCGCGCTTCCCCGCCAAATCTTCCGGATCAATCCGCGCGTTGCAGCGCGGTGGCGGCCAGATGCTCGCCGATGAACCAGACCTGCGGCTCGTTGGAGCGGATGATGTCGCTGACCAACAGGTCGTTGGTGCCGTCATCGCCCGACTCGTCGGCGACCTTGGCGCCTTCATGTGCCTCCTCCAGCACGACCTTGTGCGCTTCCAGCAGGCGGGCGAGCATGGTCGGCACATCTTCGCGACCGCGCGGCGGACGTGCGATCTTCGTCATCTCGGCCACGTCGTGCGGCGTTGCGATACTGATCCCGCCCAGCGACTGGATACGCTCCGCCACCATGTCGACCAGTTCGGCCTGCTTCTCATAATGGGTGTCGAGCAGCAGATGGAGTTGATAGAAGGTCGCGCCCGACATCTGCCAGTGATGCTTCTTGTACAGGTCGCGCAACATCATCGTGTCGGCCAGCACCTGATTGAGGATCGACACGCTCTGCTTGCGGGCATTGTCCGACAGGCCGAGCGGCAAGTCTTTCAGCGTGTTGAATGCCTGGATTTCGCGATATTCGATCTTGTATTGCGGCTGCGCTTGGTCGGTATCGGCCATGACGTCACTCCTATGATGGATGCAGTTCGTGCCGAAGCGCTTTTCGGGCGGACAGGGTTCCATGAAATTATCGACGGGAAATCGGGAACCAAATCATCCCACTCATAATCCAAATTAATTTTTGATCGTTAATCGCGACGGGGAACGGTCCCGCTTTTGTAACGTCCAGCATGGGATTTACTCGGGCGAGACGATATGACCCAACCGACATTGGTTTTTCTTCATGCGCTGGGCGCCAGCGGGCGCGAATGGGATCGGGTGCGCGAGCGGCTTGCCCCCATGCCCGGCATCGCGCTCGACCTGCCCGGTTTCGGTGAGCATGCGGACCAAGGCTATGCGGATGTCACCGCCATGGCGGACGGGTTGGCCGATCAAATCCGCAAGCGGCGACTGACCGCCTGCCTGTTGGTCGGCCACAGCATGGGTGGCAAGATCGCCACCCTCGTCGCGGCGCGTGCCGCCGCGGGCGAGGCCGGGCTGGCAGGCGTAGTCGGCGTGGTGCTGGTCGCGGCCTCCCCACCTTCGCCCGAACCGATGGAGGAAGATCGCCGCGCGCAGATGATCGGCTGGGTCGAAAATGGCCCGATCAGCCGGGAGGATGCCGAGACCTTTGTCGACGCCAACACGGCCGCGCCGCTGCCCGAACCTTTGCGCGACAAGGCGATAGAGGATGTGCGTCGCTCCAGCCGCGAGGCGTGGTTGGGCTGGCTGGAGCGCGGCAGCCGCGAGGATTGGCGCGCGACGGCCGGTCGGATTTCCATTCCCGCGCTCATCGTCGCCGGGTCGGAAGACGGCGATCTGGGGGAGGACGCCCAGCGCCGCCTGAACCTGCCGCATTATCGCCATGCCGACATCCGCGTCGTCGAATGCGCCGCGCACCTCATCCCCTATGAACAGCCCGACGCGCTGGCCGATCTGATCGCCGAGCATGCCGCCTCGGTCGCGGCCGCGATCCTGCCCGCCGGGTTCGTGCACGTCCTCGATTCCAACCGGGTCAGCCGCCGAACCCGCGCGGCGATGCTGGAGCGGACACGTCCGGCGGAGCGGCCGGAAACCGGATGGTCGGACCATCAATGCACGCTCGTCGCCACGCTGATCGCGCATATCCTGCCCGACCGGGGCGCCGATCATGATCTGGCGCGCCATGTCGAAGCCGCCATCGTCGCAGGGCCCGGCGATGGCTGGCGTTTTGCCGACCTTCCCCCCGATCCGATCGCCTGGACGCGCGGATTGGCGACGCTGGACGCCCTGACGGGCGGCTTCGCCTTGCTGGAACGGTCGGTGCAGGCCGACTGGCTGACGCAGATGGCGGCGGGCGGGGCGGGTATCGCCGGTGACGACGCGTGTCTGTCCCCCGAGCAGATGGCGCTGTGGTTCACCGATGTCCGTGCCGAGATCGTCCGCCAGTGGATCGCATCGCCATCCGCCATGGCTGCGATCGGCTATGACGGCTTCGCGGTCGGTGGCGATGGCCCGCGCAAACAGGGTTATGCCCGCACCGCCGCCAATGATCGCGAGGCGTGGCAGCACGGGGCAGAGAGCGGAACGGAGATCGGGATGGAGATCGGCGCATGAGCCGCCCTCCCTATGACGGCCGAGATGCGGTCGACGCCGTGGTCATCGGCACCGGCGCGGGCGGGGCACCGCTTCTGGCGCGGCTGGCGAAGGCGGGACTGTCGGTCGTGGCGCTGGAGGCGGGGCGCGCCTTTCGCCCCAACGACCATGTCGCCGATGAGGTGGCCGCCGACATTTATTGGATGGAGGAACGGCTGAGCGGCGGTGCGGACCCCACCGCCTTCGGATCGAACAATTCGGGCATGGGCGTCGGCGGATCGACGCTGCATTGGGGCGCTTTCTGTCCACGGCCCGACCCGCGCGACCTGATGCTGAAGACGTTGACCGGCCAGGGCGCGGATTGGCCCATCCCCCATGCCGAGCTGACCGCCTATATCGAGGAGGTCGAGGATTTCACCGGCGTCTCCGGGCCCGCTCATTATCCCTGGGACGACACGCGCCGCTATGCCTATCCCCCCGTGGCACGCAACGCATCGGCCGATGCGATGGCGCGGGGCTGCGCGGCGCTGGGCATCACCGCGACCGACGCGCCCGCCGCACTGGTTTCCCGCGACCGCGACCAGCCGCATTGGGGGCAGCGTCAGGCGTGCGTGAACTGCGGCACCTGTCATCAGGGATGTAGGAATGCGTCCAAGACCAGCATGGATACCAGTTACCTCCCCTATGCCGTGGCGCACGGGGCGGAGGTTCGGTCCGAATGCCGTGTCCTCTCCCTCGATCGCGATCATGCCGGGCGGATCGCTGCCGTGGTCTATCACCAGGGGGGCGAGGAACGCCGCCAGCGATGCCGCGCTGTATTCCTGTGCGCGGGCGGCGTGGAAACGCCGCGTCTGCTGCTCAATCTCGATCTCGCCAATTCCAGCGGGCAGGTCGGGCGCAACTTCATGGCGCATGTCGCCACCCAGGTCTGGGGTCGGTTCGACGACGATATGCGGATGAACCGGGGCTATCCGTCGTCGCTGATTACCGAGGACATGATGCGTCCCGCCGAAGCGGGATGTGCCGGTGGGTATCTGATCCAGAGCCTGGGCGTGTTGCCGGTCAACCTCGCGACAGGGCTGGCGCGCGGGGCGGGGCTCTGGGGGGAGCGGCTACAGCATCTGCTCTACGGCTATAACCGCATGGCCGGGATCGGCATCAACGGCGAATGCCTCCCCCATGACGACAATCGCCTGACCCTGTCGGACGAGCGGGATGGCTTCGGTCATCGCAAGGCACGGATCGACTTCAGCTATCATGACAATGAACGGGCGATCGATGCGCATTCCCGCCGGACGATGACCGCGATCTGGGCGGCGGCGGGGGCGCAGGACATTTTCGCGGTCGATCGTTCGGCGCACACCATCGGCACATGCCGCATGGGGGAGAAGGGCGACGAAGCGGTGGTCGATGCCGATGGGCGCAGCTTCGACATTCCCAACCTGCTGATCTGCGACAATTCGATCTTCCCCAGCGCGCTGGCCGCCAACCCCGCGCTGACCATCATGGCCCTGTCGCTGCGCACTGCGGATCGCTTTCTGGCATCGGGGCAATAGCGGCGGAGTGACGTGACGCTCAGGCGGCGCCGATGATCAGCGTGATCCGATCCCCCGCCCGTGCCGTGAAGCGCAGGCCGTCCGCCTCGCTACGCGTGGCGACGGCCACCCCGCCCCGGGTCGCGGCACGCAGGCGACGACCGGCGGGCAGGCGTACCCGAAACTCTCCGCCGTGCGCGGACAGCAGTTCCGCCTGCTCCAGCATCCCCGCCGCCCAGCGCTGATCGACGGTCACCCCGCCGCGCGCGCGCAAGCCACGGACGCTTCCGTCCCGCCAGGCCGGGGGCAGTGCGGGCAACAGCGCGATCGCGCCGTCATGGCTTTGCAACAGCATCTCGGCGATGGCGGCGGTGATGCCGAAATTGCCGTCGATCTGGAAGATCGGCCCCTTGTTCGACGGGTGGGTGTCGAACAGATTGTCGAGCGTACTTCCCTTGAAAAAGGCGTCGATCGACCGGCCGGAGCGGCCTGCATCCCCCATCCGCGCCCAGATGCAGGTCGCCCAGGCGCGGCTCCATCCCGTCTGCGCCCCGCCATTGTCCTCGCGACGCTGCATCGAGGTCGCCACCGCCCTGGCCCATTGCGGCGTGTGGCGGGGCGTGAACTCATCGCCGGGATAGAGCGGATAGAGGTGCGAGATATGGCGATGGCCAGGCTCGGCCTCGGCGAATTCGCGCGACCATTCGAGCAACTGCCCCTGGCTGCCGATCCGATAGGGCTCCAGCCGCCCGAGCAGCCCGCGCAGCCGGGTCGCGAAGGCCGCGTCGGTGTTCAACAAATCGGCGGTCGCGATGCAATTGGCGAACAGCTCGCGGGTCAGCGCCAGATCCATGGTGCAACCCGCGCTGATCGACGCCTTCTTGCCGTCGGGGGCCAGAAACTCATTCTCGGGCGAGATGGACGGCGCGGTGGTCAACCGACCGCTCGCCGGATCGGCGACCAGCCAGGCAGCGCAGAACTCCGCAGCGCCGCGCATCAGCGGCCAGGCCCGTTCCCGCAAAAAGGTCAGGTCGCCACCGAAACGATAATGCTGCCACAGATGCTGCATCAGCCATGGTCCACCCATCGGCCAATTGGCCCAGACCGGCGTCGCATCGCCCTCGCCGACCGGGTTCGCCATCGCCCAGATGTCGCTGTTATGGTGCAGGCACCAGCCGGGCATGCCGTAATAGCTTTGCGCGACGCGGCGACCGCGCACCGCGACATGCTCGATCCAGTCGAACAGCGCGCCATGGCAATCAGCGAGATTGGCGACCTCGGCGGGCCAATAGTTCATCTCGGTATTGATGTTGGTGGTGTGATTGCTGCTCCAGGGCGGTCGCACCTCGGCATTCCAGATGCCCTGAAGGTTGGCGGGCTGGGTGCCGGGGCGCGAGCTGGCGATCAACAGGTATCGGCCGAAATGGAACAGCAGCGCGGCCAGTCCCGGATCGCTGACCCGCTCATTCGCCGCGCGGCGCTGTGCGGTGGTGCCCTGCGCCTCTCCCGCCAGCCGAAGCTCGGCACGGCGATAAAGCGCGCGATGGTCCGCAACATGCGCCGCGCGAAGGGCGGCATAGCTCTTGCCCCGCGCAGCCGCCAAGGCGGCGACCGCCTTCGCCTCGATGGTCGCGATCGGCAGGTCGGGTGGCTGGTCGAAACGGCGAAAGCCGGTGGCGGCGGCGATGCGGATCTCGACGCTGCGCGCGCCGCGCACCGCGATGGTCTCGCCCGATGGGCTGGCACGCCCGCCCTCCGTCGCGATTTCGGCCACCGCCGCGAACATCATGCCGCGTCCGGCCGCATCGTCATACCGGATCGGATCGGCCACTTGCTGATAATTGGGCGCGGCATAGGCCGGGGCCTTGCCATGCAGGATCAACCGATGGCCCTCGGCGCGCGCTGATCCGCGCAACAGGGTGGACAGCGACAGGTCCGCATCGATCGTCCCATCCTCCGCCGTCAGCCGCACGACGACCAGTTGCGCGGGATGCGATACGAACACCTCGCGCCTGTGGCGCGTCCGGCCGGCGGTATAGGCGACACCGATCACCGCCTGGTCGAGGTCGAGCTCGCGCCGATACTCGTTCACCGCCCCGCCCCCCGGCAGCGCGATCACCAGATCGCCGAGCGGCGCATAGCTGTTGGAATAGGGGCCTTGCAGCCGCTTCGCCCGTTCGTCGGCGGCGTGATAATCGCCCGCCAGCGTGGCCTGGCGAACGCCCGGCAGCGCGGCCTGGCCCTCGGAACTGGTGTCGGGGGTCGGATAGCCCGACCACAAGCTGTCCTCGTTCAGCGACACGATCTCGCGATCCGTCCCGCCGCGGACCATCGCGCCCAGCCGTCCGTTACCAACCGGAAGACCCTCCACCCAGCGAGTCGCGGGGGCATCGAACCACAGGCGATGCGAGTCGTCGGCGGCCACCGGCTGCGCGAGCAACGGCAGGTTGCCGAGCCCACCCGCAGCGGCCGCAAACGCCCCTGCCCCCAGCACGCCCCGCCGCGTCAGATCGGTCGACATCCCGCCCCCTCAATCGCCTGTATGAGATTCACTGCTCGTCGATGACGGTGACCCATTTAACGCCATGAAGAAAGAACGAATTTTCGACATGTCTCGGGCGACAGATGCATCATGAACAGGCGGCCAACGGCCATGATCGGGGACCCGATCATCGTTCGGCATTTCACCGGGGATGATCAGGTGGCTCGCCGTCCCCTGTTTCATGCTGGCCTTGCCTTCTGTTAATGACAGATGTTCAAAAGGACCCTATTGGGGCCGAGTCGGGCGCAACTCCCTAACGGCGTTCGACCGCAGGGCCTGCTTCTTCTCCCAACTGGCAGGCCCTGCATTCTCCTATTGCTCCGCAACCGATACCGAATGGAACGAAGCCTGCCGCAAGGCCGTCGTGATGCCAGGTCGCGCCGTTCGGATTCATCGATCACCCCCGGGCGGCGCGGCTCGCAAAGCATGGCGCCCGGTCCGAAGCGTTTCGCGGCGGATGGTTGGCGGCTTGCCAAATTTCCCATTTACGCCGCGATTCCATCGGCTAAACTTTCGAAGGAAACCCATATGATGATGGAGCCAGCCAATGCGGACCTCTCCTGACCAAGCGCGGCTGGCGCAGATAGAGGCGCTGCTTCAAGAGGCTCTGGCGCTCTTGGATGAGCAAGGCCTGTCGGTCGCTGCCGCGCATCTCGACGGGGTAATCCAAATGGTCGAGGCCGCGTCAGTCGGAAACGGGCACATCATACGCTGAGGCGAGCATCCGCTCCATCTTCGATATGCCAAGATGGGTGAATTGCACGTTCCGGCCGATCTTCGAGCCGGGTTCAAGTACACCCTGATCGGTCAGGTGGTTCACCCACCGCGTGACGATATGGGGCGGCAATTTGCTTTCGGCGGAAATCTCCGGGCTGCCCACGATGCGCCCTTCCGCCTCCGCCAGATAGATGCAGTTCAGAATATCGCCGAGCGGGCTGATCGCGACATCGACGCCAAATTCCTCCCGTCGCACTTCGCGCAACCGACGCACGCGCAGAGCCATTTCCCATAAGCGCGCCGGGGGAAGTTCACGCCCGACCTCGTTCCAGAACAAGGTGCTGACCAGCCGATCGGGATTATCAAAGCGCGAGACGTAGAGATTGGCCGCGATCAACGAGCCATCGGGCCGGATATAGCGCTTCTGCAACCGCACCGGGGCCGCCCGCTTGATCAACGACGCGAGCATCGCGCCACTGCGATCGAGATCGTCGGGGTGGGTTATATCCTTGTAGGACATACCCAATATCTCGTCCTCGCGGCGCCCGACAAGGTCCAGAAAGCCCCTGTCCGCCTCCAGAATGAAGCCGTCGATCGTAGAGACACAATGCGCCGTCGGCATATCAAGAAGGTCCCCGCATCGCTGCAGATGACATGCCGAATTTTTCTACGTCAATGATTCAGGTCAATGACCGGCGCGTTTCCTGACGATGGCGTGGCGACAGGACGATCGGCTAGGAAATTGACCGATCATGCGCCGGTCAGAAGTCGGTCGCCGGCAACCGGACCCGCGCGAAATGCGTGTCGCCCGAAGATACGGGAGCCAGGGCTCGAAAACGCTGAATTACCAAAAAGCTAGTGACTTAAGCGAAATTTGGCGGAGCGGGAGCCCGTCGCAAGGTAGCTCAAAAACGGCTGATTTGGGCCATTTATACCGCCTCGCTTAAATATGATACCCCCACTTGTACCCCTATGCAAAAGTTCGACTACCGAACAGGAATTCGTACCTCGGCATCTCGCGGCACCGACGTTCGACCGTCCGCCACGATCTTATCCCATGCTATTCCAAGAACAAAGTAAGAACGCTATATTGGGGGTATCAGACGATTCGTAGAGGATTGACCCTATGTCCCTCACCTCCACCCTCGCCCGGCAAGAGACCTTCGGCGAATGGCTTCTTGTGCAGGTCGACAGGCACGGTCCCATCGGGGATCTGGTCAAGGCAGCGAAGGCCGATCGCAGCTTTCCCCGGCTGGGCTCCCCCGACGACGTGCGGAAGCACCTGAACAAGATGCAGGCCGACGGCGACATGTTCGAAGCCGTGGACGACGCCGAAACGGACTGGCTATGTTACTGAGCGTGGTGCCCGAAGAGGCGAACGTCGTGGCTTTCCCCCGCGAAGGCTTCATCATCGGCGACCATCTTTGCCGGTGCCCAGGTCCGAACGCCCATCAGATGTGCTTCGCGCTGGACGGTCATGATGGGCCCCACGAATGGGGTGATTGGCGCGGCTGCCGTGTTCGGATACCGGGGCCGACACGTACCGTCCCGTTCGGAGGCTTTGCATACTGATGCCAGACCAACAGCAATTCCCGCCTTACCCAGAGGTGGCCGACCTTCCAGATGGGTTGACCGAGCAGGAGCGGTACGAGTTTGCATTCCGCCTCATGACCGAGCAGGGCGACGCGATCGGAGATTATCTGTTCGCGGCAATCCATCTAGCGGAGACCCCGGATTTGATGGGTCGCTGGGCAGATATGGCTGAGTTGGTCGAGCATATCCACGGCTCGCCTATCACCCTTTCGTATCGGGCCTGCGATCGAATGGCCGCAGAACGCGCGGAACGCGACAGCTTGACCGAGACCAAGCACTAAGGGGGAGGCGAAACGCCTCCCCCTATAAGCCCGATCCCCAGCGTTGCGGCCGCAACGTTATCTGAGGAGAGCGGGAACCTGAAATTGGAGCGGCCCGACGGGGTCACACCGTCCTCGCACGCGGGGGCACCGCGCTCGTCCGCTGGACGGGCCGCAACGATCTGGTGCCCATGGTGAACGGAAACTGCAACTGGTAAAGTGCGCCCGACGTCCCCTCATATTGGAGATTCGGTTTGCGGCTCATCGACGCTATGCGCCAGGCATTCGCGGAAGCAACAGCAACAGGGCATCGGGTGGCAGCGTGGCCCCTAGACCACGCCGCCATTTCCCAATTGCGCAGGGAAGCCGACGCCGAGAATGTCGACATCTCATCGATTTCGTCACCCATTACCTTCCTGGGTGTTCCGATCGAAGAGGTTCCGATGTCGGGCACCATGCACTGGGCCATCGTGTCAGCGCATCGCAGGTACGTCCCATGCCGTCACGATGGCCGCCCAATCGATCGGCAGTGGGACATATTCGATCTGGATGCGATCGAGTCCCTCGGCGTTTTCTATGCGACGAAGGATGATGCCGAACGTGCGGCGGCGGGTCTCCAATCGGGCGAGCCGATCGGAAGGTAATTCCGCCAACCGCCCTCACGCATAGTCCGGCTTCGGATAGGGCTTGGCCGGATACCGGCACCCCCGCGCGAACCGGGGCTTGAGGAACCGCAGGTAGCGGAACTGGCGCAGGTCGTGGCGAACTGCCCGATCCTTATTCGCCAGCAGGTGCGCGGCGCGCGGAGCCTTCGCCCGCTGGCCGCCCGCCGTCATCAGCGTGTTGTGGTAGAACTCGCCGTCCAGTTCCCAGAAGATGCCGCGATGCTCCCCATGGAAGGAGAAGCCCGCCGCCTGGTAGACGGTCCCGAACAGGCCGCACCGCTCATCCGCGAACGACTGTATCCACTTCACGGTCGGCCGAACCCGGCGAATAAGCCGGATCGCCGCCGCCAGCGAACGGCTTTCGCTGTTCCGGGGTGCCTCGTCATCGAGCCACATCCGGTTCAACTCCAGATATTCGTTCATGGCGGTGCCGGTGACGACGCTGCCGGCAGATGCCGGGTTCATGGCGTAACCGAATTGCAGGACGCCGAGCAGCCGCCCGCCGATCCACACCCCGAGGTGAAGAGTGGAGCCGCGATAGACCCGGCCGCTGTAGTGGTTGGCGATGACGATCCCGTTCGCAATCTGCCGGTCGAGCAGCGCGACGTGAAAATCCCGGTCGCCGAAGCCGACGGCATCACCGCCGCCGATCGGGAAAAGATAGCCCGAGGTTTCACCGGCCGCGCCACGCGGACGCGCAAAATCGATGGCGGGCGCAGCCGCCAGAAGTAAATCCTTCACTTTTCAAGGTCCATGGATGGCCCCGCCCGGTGCACGGGTGCGGGGCGTTTGCGGCTAGGCCAGCCGCGCGTGACGGATTACAGGTCCGTCGGTTGCCGTGTTGACGCACGGCACCCCCGCTCGGCCGCTAAAGGTTGGGATCGCCAACCTTTTTGCGAACCTGCGGACGTGTTCGATTTGGGTGGCGGATCACTTCCGTCTGTAAAGCGAGGAAATCGGCCCGAAAGCCGCAGAAAACTGCCGTTTTCGCGCGCGGATCGCAGCAATGGAAATCGGAAAATAATATAGGCTTAGCCCACTTTTCGATTGACGAATGTGGGCTAAGCCTATATTTATGTGCTTGTCAGACGGCGAAGGTAACACGCCCCAGCCCGCTGACAGACCTGAAGGAAAGTGAGAATGAACCTCACAATCCGGCTCAGGATCTGGAAAGTGACCATACAGTTCACAATCCAGGCCTAAGAGCCCCCCGCCCCGGTCTCAACCACCGGGGCGGGGTAAGGTCGAAGATACGGAACCGGGTGCGACCATGCAAGGTCAGGAATTACGCGCGCTGCGCAAGAGTATGGGCATGACCCAAGGGCAACTGGCGGCGGCCCTCGGCTTTTCCCAAGGCTTCATTGGCGAAATGGAGCGCGACGAAAAGGCTATCGAGCCGCGTACCGTTCTGGCGCTGCGAGGTTTGCGTGCCGAACGCGAAGAGGATGTCACCGAACACGGCTTCCATATCGCTTATGCCGATCGAGTGGACGGGTGGAACGTCATCTTCACTCACGATGGCTGGCGGGGCGTGTTCGGCAAGAGGGAACTCGTCCTCTACGGGCACTTCAAGAGCAAGCGCCATGCAGAACGCTGGGCACGAGCGCTGGAGAAGGCCGCCGACCCTCGGCCGCAGCGCAAGATACATCGGATCGTGACGGAAGCGGTCGAGGCTTCATCGGCCGGACGATAAAACGGAAGTATAGGCAGGAGCGCCCACCTGGGCGCTCCTGCTCAGACGCCAGCAATCATCGGCTTTAGCGGCCGGATCATCGACGCCCAAATGTCATGCACCACGGCTTCGGGATGCGTGCCGTCCGTGGTCGGTGCCGTCATGAAGACCGACCCGGCCGCATGGGCGTAACTGGGCGTGATGCTGGCCGCCAGCCCAAGGGTGAAGGTGCCGTCTCCATTGTCGGTCACGGTCGAGATATTGCCCTTCATCTCGACAGAGGACGTACCCGGCTCGAAATAGGCCGCGCTGCCCACCGCCGGGGGTGTGCTGGCGGTAATCTTGACGGTCGAGGTTGCCGTCCCGGCCGCGAGCGCGGTTGCAATCTTCCCGCCGCCCGCCTTCACGAACGCCAGCCGCCCCCAGACCGGGGCTTGTCCGGTAAACTGAACATCGGCCCGCAATTCCCGCTGACCGTCGCGAAGGTCGATGACCAAAGCGAGCGGCGCGGGCAGCGTCTGAACCATCCAGTCGTTGAATGCCTCCAGCGCCACGCCCGCCGTGTAGGGGCGCGGTTCCTGCCCGTCCAAGGTGGTATAGTTCGTCGTAGACGCTGACGTAACGCGGGCGCTGATCGTGGATTGAATGATGGGGATGCCGGGGAACGTCTTGGCGAGGAAATCCCACCATGCTTGCGCCCGCGCCTTTAGCAGCGGCAAGGCCTCGTCCGGCGTCGTCGGGCTCGATATGCCGGAGAAGTCGTTGCGAAGGCCCTGGCTCCAGATATGCGTGAAGGGCCAGCGACCGCCGTTCATGTCGCGGATGGCGGCGAACAGGGCGTAGCGCTGACTAAACCGATTGCTGCCCGCCGTCACATCCATGAAATCCTCCATGGATGCGCCGTGATGCCCGAAGTTCGCGACGCCGAACGATCCCGGCCCGGACGGATCGCCCAGCCCCTTGACGATCCCGCCGACGAGCTGGCGTGCGTCGGGCCGCTGGTCGTTCTGTTGCGTGATCGAATCGCCAATCAGCAGGATCGAAGGCGTCGAGCCGTTGAACGGCACCAACACCCCATGCGGCTTGTACCCGCGTGCGCTGTCTGGCGCGCTGCCGGTGATCTGCCCGCCCGCCAAATTGCTCGACGCATAGGCGCCACCCCGTCGCCGGTATTCGCCAAAGGTCGCGTCCGCGTTCCATCCCGTGTTCCGCTTGCCGCCCGACGGGGTGGTTATGCTGACGCGGTGAAAGCCGCCAGCGAAGGCCGGGCGAGCGTCCTCAATCGCGTAACCGCCATCGGGCATGACGATCGATGCCGCGCCGCCGAACGTGCCAGCAACGCGCGTTCCGCCGCCATTCGCTGCGGTGAACGTCACCGACCCGTCGATGGTGTTGGAATTGCCCGGCGGGGTTTCGAGCGCGGTGGGCCCCGCGCTGTCGGCGCTATTGAACCCGAAGTTCAGATAGACGAACCGATGCCCGGCGGGCTGCGCCGTCATGAAGTTGTCGGACACCTCGTTCAGCGCGCCCGATGCCGGTGCATAAGCCAGCGTCGTCGTGCTGTTGCCCTGCGTCCGATAAGGCGACAGGCCGAAAACCAAGTCACCGGCCTTGGGATAGGACGCGGCGCGGGGGATCGGGATCGAGGTGAAGGTCAACGGTTCCTCGACGGCACGCTGCCCCTTGGTCGCGCGGATGACGATCGTGGACGCCTGCCCATCGGCCTGCGCCCCCGCCCCCGCGACGATCCGGCCACCCGATGCCAGCGCAAGCTGCGCAGGCGCGCTGCCAATGACGGTATAGGTCGAGCCCGTGCCGAACGGATCGGTCAGGGACGCAATCAACGCCCCCTGCGAAATAGTGGTGTAATAGGTGGACTTGCTGGCCGACAAAGTCGGCCCGCCGCCCGCGCTCCCGCCCAAGCCGACGCCCAGGCCAATGCCAAGCCCCGGCATCAGTAGAGCGCCAGCATGTCGGCGGCGGTGGTGCCGGTTGCCAGAACACGCCGGGCGCGGAACGGGATGATTGCGCCATTCGGCACATTCTTCCACGTCCGGCCCATGGTAGCGCCAGCCGGTGTGCCAACGCCAATCATGACGAGCGTCCCGCCGGTGCCGACATAGATGCCCTTCGGAATGTCGGGCAGGTCGGCCGTGTCGCTCGGGGTGAGCACTTCGGCGCGCGTCGCAGGGTTCGACACGGTGTCCGAAGTCGAGGAAAATACGTCAGCCATCGTCAGTCCTTTCGAAGGTTCGGGGTGTTGGTCGGCCAGGCGCTCCACAGCAGGCGGCGCTTCGCCTCACAGGCTGCAAGCGCGATGTCGCCATTGCGAATGGCCCGTTCGGCGTCGGCGCTAGACATGCTGCCGTCAGCCTGGATGGTCAGAGGAATTGGAAGGCACGGGTCCGCCGCCGCCTTCGGTCGATCGGGAAGGGTCGGCAAAGAGGGCGTTGCGATCCTCTGCCGCTCCCCGCACGCGGTCAGCAGCAAGGCACAAAGCCCGGCCAGCGTCGGTCTGTTCATAGCGCGTCACCGTGTCTCTGGATCGGAGGATGATGGGTTGCCGGTTGGCGAGGTCGGCGGCGTAGCCTTGTGCGGCGGTCGCCAGCCGGTCTGCGTAATCGGCCTGCGCATTCAGGCGGGCCTTGTCGGCGGCGGCGATGCTCTCGGTCCACGCGGCCCGCTCATTGGTCAGGGTCAGCCGATAATCGGCCCGCAGATAGTCGAGGCGCGTGACCCAAAGGCCCATCGCCGCGATCACCGCGAACGGCCACAGACGGAGCAACGTCGCCGCGTTCATGCCTCGTTGACCGAAAGCGGTTGCCCGGCGGCGGACAGGCGTACCGGTTTGCCGATCACGGGCAGGCCAGCGGGCCAGCGTCGCGCGACGCAACGGGCCTTCGCAATGCGGGTGGTGGTCACGGCATCGCTCTGATTGCCGCCCAGCACCCGATACGCCGTGTCATCCTCGCCGACATAGAAGCCGACGTGCCCGCCGCCCTCGCGCTCGAAGACCAGCACCGCGCCCGGCGCCAGCGCGTCGGCCGCGATCGGCTTGCCCCAGGTCGCCCACGCCTTCGCGCGGACCGCGATCGGGGGCGGGGTCAAACCGGCTTCGGCGATGCACTTGGCGACGAACAGGCCGCACCACGGCACGCTGTCGGCATTGAACACCATGCCCAGCACCTTGGTCCCGAGCGCCTTGGCCCAGCCCATGATGGTCGGATTGTTCGCGGGACCGGGCGTTTCGCGCACGCCAAGCTTCGCCCGCGCGGCGGTGAGCCACGTTGGTTCGGTCATCATCGATTTCCTCTTGTTGGGGAGGCGTTAGGCCTCCGGCTTATCCTTGGCGGTCGCCATGCCCGCGACCGTCCCGATGATCGTCCGCGCCGCCCCCAGCACGAATTTCATCGCGCCGAAGCCCAGCCATCCCGACGAAACGGAGACGGTCAGATAGGCCCATAGCGGCCATCCGAAGTGTTGCGCCGCCGCGCCGCCGATCGCGCCGAAGGCAGGCAGCAGCGAAATGAGAACGGCGATGTCGCGCCAGCTTACCGGCTGCTTGGCCTCTATCTTCTGACCGATGCGCAGCCACTGCCCCGCCGCAACGGCGAAGACGCCGATGCCATAGTGCTGCCAGTCCTTCACAGCGTCACCACCCCTATTCCAAGCCCCGTAAATACAAGCCCGATCGACACCATGAGGCTGACGGTGCGATGCGTGGCGGTGACGGCCTGGACGAAGGCCATGCCGGTGACGGCCATCGTCGCCGCGATGCAGTCGGTGACCACGTCGAAGGTCTGCCAGGTCTCAGGCGAGCGAGAGACGAGCTTCGCCATGTCGCCCGCGCATCCGAACATGAACCCGAAGCCGATCAGCGCGGAGCCGACGAACAACAGCGAGGCGGACCATGGCGCGGTCATCGCGTCGCGCAGGTCGACGTGAAGCCGCTCGATCGTCGCGCGGAACTCGGCGCGGCATTGCTCCCGGCCGGGCTCGCGGCACCGAAGCAACTGCCAAAGCGCCCGACGCGCGGGCCCCAGCCATTGGACGGACGCAACGCCGAAGCGTGCGCCGGTAAGCATCAGCCACCATATGGCCGCCGTGCTGATGACATGGCCGAGCGCGGTCATTTCGCGACCTCCGGTGACGCGAGGAAATGCAGTTCCATGGCTTTATCCTTCAGGCTGCGGTGTTGTAGTTGATGCGCAATTCGGCCTCCCCAGGCGGAAGGTCGTTGGTTCGGCGATCGATCAGTGTCTTGATGTTGCGGGCGGTGTTGAACTGGATGCGCCCGCTGGTCGGCCGGTCGAGGAAGATCGCGGTCCCGCAATCGCGTATCACGTTGCGCACCGCTGCAATCCCGGTGCGGTATTGGGTGCGAAGGACGCGGCCTTGCAGCGTCATCGTGCTGTTGCCGTTGCCCGACCAGGACAGGGCGCGATTGCACGCCACAATCTCGTTCTCGTAAATCTCCTGGTCGCGCACGTCATTGTCTTCGCCCGGCCCAATCGCCCAGGAATAGTTGTACAGGTCGGCGGCCTCGCAATAATTCCATCGGATGATGCCGCTCGCCATGACGGCGATGCAAAAATTATGTCCCCGGACCCGATTGCCTTCGACCAGACAGGTTTCGGACCGAACGACGATCGCGCCCTTGCCACCGCCGGTATAGGCCGCAACCCGGTTGCCCCGCACGATCGCGTGCGCCGGATTGGCGACGTACAGGTGGTTGTTCCGGCTAATCTGGATGCAGTCGGCCTGTACGCCCTCGGGCGGCGGGATCTCGCAACCGATCACGGCAATGATGCCGCCGACGCCTTCGATATAGACCGCGTCACCCGCCGCCTTGCCGATATTGTCGTGGACGTAGCAGCGCTCAATCCACACATCTTCGGCCAGCGCATTGGTGGGCAGCGCGATTTCGCTGAACGGTTTGTTCCGTATCTGCACCACGTCCCCCGCGCTCGCTGTGCCGGACAGCGTGAACGCTATGCCATTCTGATTGAACGCCACGCCGCCGCTGGCCGTGGCGGTCAGCAACGTCCCATCGGGTCGGCGCACCCGCCACCGCGTCGCCGATCCCGTGCCACCCGTCGTGCATTCGATGCGGATGATGCCGGTAAGCACCGCCTCGCTGATCGAATAGGACTCCACGTCCACGTCGGCGGGAACCGACACCAATACCGACTCCGCCTTGCGGGTGTTGCCCCGGATCGCGATCCCGATCGAATTATTATCGTCGCGCGAGCCGTTGCCCGACACCTCGCAGTCGACCAGCATGATGCCATAGCCGCCATAGCTGTTGACGCCGCGCTGCCGTGCGCCGGTCAGGTGCAGGCCCATCACGCGGAAATCGCTGGCGCTGTTCTCGTCCAGGGCGTGCAACTGGCCGATGCCAACCTTGGGCTTCGCCCCGGAACCATATGCGCGGTAGGTAGAGCGATTGTTCGGGGCCAGGGTTTCCTCCCAGACGCCGCCGCGCTCCAAGAAAATGTGCGTGCCCGGCCAATAGTTCAGCGGGTCTTTGACCTTGGCAAGCGTCTTCCACGCGGTCGCCGGGGTCCGGCCGTCGTTGCTGTCGTTGCCCGTCGGGCTGACATAACGCCGCGTCTCGGCCAGGAAGGCGTCGTTCTGATCGGCGACCATCCCCTCAAGGTCATCGTCGCCAACCTCTTCGATGATCTCGATCGAGCGTATCCATCCCGACATGGGCAACGTGCCGTCCAGCCGCGCGCCCACCGCAAGCCGATCAAGCCGCTCCGGCGGGGGCAGGAAGGGCGCATGAGCGCATAGCCCGGCCGCCGCGATCGTCTGGCCCCGCGTGCTGATCCGGTGAGCCATGCGGACCCTGCCGGGACCGTAAAGCCGGGGGATGCAAGGGCGCTTGGGGCTGTTCCATTGCGTGCCGGTCAGCGCGTGGTCGGTGGTTCGGGCCACCGTCATCACTTCGCCGTTCGGATTGCCGAGCTGCATCATCGTGCGCTCGATATTGTTCTGCTGCGCAATCTCCGCCTCGATGATGATCGTGTGGGGCCGATCGAACAGGTTGCGCCCGCGCACCTCCAGCAAATCGCCACCGCGCGCGACCGGCTGGCCGACCGTCACGATGGGGCTGGTGATCCGCAATCGTTCGGCCTGGGCGAGGATGACCAGCACCTCGGACTGCGGGCGCACCACCAAACGGACCTGCCCGCCGGTCTCGTTCGTCTCATTGTGGAGACGCCCGACCCGCTGCCACGTCGCCCCGCTGAATTGCGGCGTCTGCCCACCGCCGCCGGTGACGGTGATATAGCCGCTCCCGCTGATGCAGCGAACATAGGCGCTGATCGCGTAAGCCTGCCCACCTGTGCCGAAAAACGGCACGGGGAATTCGGTGTCGGCGCTCGGATTGTAGAGCCGCACCACATTGCCGTTCATGATCCCGGCATCGAGCAGAGCGTCGAAGATGCCAGCGGAGCGAAGCGCGGACGTGTCATCGACCAGCGTCGCCGTCGCCCCGCCCGGCCGCGATGAGAGCAGCGTCCAACCCGCGATCGAGGTCGGCGCGGCGTTGCGCATGAACAGCATGTTCTTCGACGCGGGTTCGCGCAGGAAGCCAAGGCCGGGCACGATCCGGGGTTGCCCGGCGGGGGCGATGTACAGCTTGCCGTTCGACGCGGCCGAAATGCCGCCCGGTCCTGCTATCTCGATTTCCTTCATCGCCATGGCGGACGGGAACGAGGCGTTGTTCGCCTGATAGTCGCCAGCCACGAAGCTCGACCGCAGTATGACGCGCGGCTTTCGGTTCTGGAGGATCATTCGTAATTCCCCTTCAGATAGACCACCAGGCCGCGCGCGCCGGAACCCTCGGCCTCGACATCGATGCTGACCAAGGCGTCGTCGGGGATGCGCGGGGTCGAAATCGTCGGCTGCGGCGTACCGTCCGCCTTGCTCGAAAGCTGGCCGGGCAGGATGCGGAGCGGCGCGGACAGGATCGAGGCGCCCGCCACCCGGACGTTGATCCTGATGCCATAGGTCTGCGACGAGGACATATCGGCCACGATCACCGAAGCCCGGATTTCCGACAGGATCAGCACGCGCGGCGCGCGCAGTGGTGACAGGCCTGTGGCGACCCGGACCATTTCGCGGGGACTGTAGCAATCGAACGGCCAGTCAAAGGGCTGGCCGGTCGGGACAAGCGTTGCCAGCTTGGCCGGGCACATGACCAGCACCGTCTGGTTGCTGCGGTTGGTCAGCGGGTAGCGACCGTCGCCGTTCGGCCCCCCGGTCGCGGTGCCCATCATCCATGCGTTGAACTGGTCAACGCTTGCGCTCCACGCCTGCCAAACGGCGATGAAGTCCGCGACATTCTGCGGAGTAAGCGTCTGGTCAGCCATCAGAGAAGCGGCCTTTTCTGTTCGAGGACTTCCATGGCCGACCCGGCTTTGACGATCAGCGCGATGTTATCGACCTCTTGATTGGTCACATTGAACTTGAAGGTGTGATCCCCCGCCGGAAGGTCAGAGATGTAGACGAACGGCGTGATGGTCGATTGCGCCTTGCTCTGCGTGCTATCGAACACGTTGTTGATCGTGCCCGCCGGGTACACAGTGGCTCCATCCACATCGACGCTACACGTCATCTGAATGTCGTCGTCCGACTGGAACATGCCGAAGAACGTCACCTTCATGACGCTATCTGGCTCCTGTTTCGTCATCGACACGGTGGCGACCGTCACAGTGGCGTTGCGGGCAATCGAAACGCTGGTTCCGACAGGGGCGACCCGCGTCTGGCTGATCGAGGACGAGACGAGGTGCCGGGTGACGATGGTGTCGGCCTTGATCCGGGTGGCCTCGATCGAGCCCAGCCGCCACACCTTGTCCGTGGTGTCGTAAGACAGGGCGACGATGGCATTGCCCCCGCCATTATCCACGAACAGGAAGCGTTCAGCGACGAAGCTAAGCTGGTTGATCCCGCCCCCGGCAAGCGCCTCCATGCCGACGATATTGCCGTCCGCATTGGCGACGTTCACGAACTTCGCCGTGCCGGTGCTGGAATCCACTTCCTGTAGCTGGGTGATGAATAGGGTGTGGTTTTCGTCCGTCACCCCCAACTGCTCGACCACCTGGCGGACAGGTTTGCCATCCACGAAAATGATGTCGTCGGTATTGGCGCGCCAGGTGCCGTTCACGACCATTTCGTTGGCGACGTTGATGATGTTCTGATTGAGGTCGGAAACCACGTCCTCGGCCTTGCGGCCGCCGACCTGTGTGCCAGCCGGTGCGCCGACCGTAGCGCCGTCCTGCGGACGCTTGCCGTTATCGTCGGCCACCTGGCTCCAAACGGCCGACTGACCCGCCTGGGCGATGCCCTGCTGCACCGGGAACAACGACGGGTCATAGGTGGTCGGTGCGGCGGCCTTGATCGCGGCGGCTTCATTCGAATAGGCCGCGTAGATGTCGGGATGCTCTTCCCGCAGCATCATCGGCACCGTGCCATCAACCTGCGTCGCCACGTCGGCGATGCGGAACAGCTTCTTATCCCAACCGAGCGGAAGGAAGGTGAAGCGGATGGCATCGCCCTTCTGGAATTTCCACGCCGTCGCCTGAAAGATGGCCGTGAAGGTGCCGCCATACAGCGCCCGCCCGAGGCGCAGCTTGAACAGCCGCTGGCCTTGGCCCGGCGATTGGACGAGCGGCAGGTTCACCGTCTGCGCCCGCTCGATGCCGTCCGGGCTCGGGATTGATACCTCGGGCAGGTCGACAAGCTGATAGAGCGAGTTCGCCGAAGGATCGGTGTAACCGCCGCGAATGACGTTGATGGAATCGGTCAGGGGCGGCGTCTGGAGCCAAGTGAACTCGCCCAGGACGTCGGCCGTGGTGAGGTCGCCGATCGGCGTGGCAAGGTCATTGTGCAGGACCGTGATGCGGATTTTGCCGTCGGCATCGTCCAGCACGGCGTTCATCGACGCCTTGAGGTTGTCGAGCACCAAGCCGGGGCTGTCGCCTTCGCTCCATATGCCGTCCACCCGGTAGCGGGGCTCGGTCGTGCCATCGGCGCGTGTCACGGGCTCGTCGCACAGATTGGCGGCGGTGATGAAGCTTTGCAGGTCGATGCGTGCCGCCGGGATGCCCTTGCCGATCGCGAGTTTCCATGCGCCGGTCGTGGGGTTCTGGATGCGCCAGCCGAGCAGGAAGAACAGGAGCGCCAGTGCCGGATTTCGGCACGCGCTGGCATTCCATGCCCAAGTCCTCTGATCGTCCGCCCGCATCGAGCCCGACCCGCCGGGAACGGTCGAATCGAGGCGGGGGTCATAGAATAGTGCGCCATCGCCCACGATCGTCACGCGCGACGGGATGGCGGATGCGAAGGGGCTTTCCGCCTTCTTGTCGTTGCCGGTCAGCTTGTACCGGAGATAGACATACGCCAGCCCGGTATAGCGCCGCGAGGAACCCATGCGCGAACCGATGTTGATCGCGTTGGCGGCGGACCCTTCAAGGATCGGCGTGACGGACAGATAGCCGATATAGGGCGCCTGGACGCCACCCGTGACGGTCCACGCCAGCTTGTCGTCAAACCAGATTTCCCGAATGGCCTGGCAGCGATGACTGGCCGACACGATGAAGCGGTGCAGCAGGCTTTGGTCGGCGGACCATTCCTGATCGCGCAAGTCCGTCGCCATGGCGGTGGACCCGACCACCGTCTTGCGGAACGCCCGCAACTCCATCGATACGCTCAGCCGATTGGCGTTCGCTTCGCTGGCGGCTGGAGCCTTGGGCTTCGGCGATAGCAACGAACCGGCGGTATTCAGCACCGCACTGACCGCGATCAGGCTGCCGACCGTCAGGCTGCCAACGCCGAACCCGGCCGACATGATGAAGCTTAGCGACGCACCAGCCGCAAGGCCGCCCGTGATGATCGCGAGCCCGGCGACCGCGACGACGGCACCGGCTATCTTGAGCGCCTTCGCCATCAGCCAACACCCCAGCAACGCGCCCACTCGGCGCGCGGGTAGCGGACCAGCCCGGCGACGCCATTCTCTTCCCCGACAAAGACGGCATCCGTCCCGATGCAGATGCCCACCATGTCATCGACCATGACGAGGTCGCCGCGTCGCGCGTGACCAGTCGCCCGGTCGGGGAAGGCGGCGGAAATGGTGTCCGAAAGCGTCCCCGCGCCATAGCGGCGCAGCGCCTTCACCGATCCGGCCGCGCTGGAATAATGCCCCCTGTAGGAAGCCGCCGGATCAGTGCCCGTCATCGCCTCGACCGCACCGGCCGCGAACAGCGCGCAATCCGTCACGCCCCAGGCGAAAACCGCACCCTCATGCGCCGCCAGATAGTCGTGCAGGCGCGCTTCCCAATCGGGCAACCGGATCATAGCGCCTCCATTCGGTTTCCCATTCCGCCGCCGCCACCGGCGTAGGGGTTTTGCGTGGGGGTGTTGCTGACAAGCGGGCTGCCGCTCATCCCGTTGGCGACCGCGATCGAGGCGCGCGCCGACTGGTCGCCGGGATCGAAGGTTTCCTGATCCTGATAGGTCCGGCCCGATTCCTTGCTGAAGGCGGCCAGATAGCTTTCGATCGTCAGGTTGATGGTCTGGTTTTCGGGCGAGCCGCCGATGGTCAGCGACGTCATCCAGCCGGTGTAATAGTGCTGGACCGCGCCTTGCTGGTTGCCGCCCTCGTCGCGGATCATGCGCCATAGGCGCGCGGTCCGGCCTTGCCAGTTGGCCTTATTGCCGATGATGTTCATCAGGTCCGCGTCGAGCGCGACGAGACCGGAAAGCTTCGCGGTGACCGCGTCGGAGCCGCCGTCCTTGTTTCGGACAGGCCCGATGTCCACCACCGTCGGGTCGATCCCGTCGAAGGTGAACCCGTCAAGGTCGGTATCGCCCGTCCCGCTGAAACCATAGCTCCGGCCAGCCGTGCAGGCGCGCAGTGGATCTCCGACGATGTCGAGATAGCAGAAGAATACCGGGCGGATGACCTGGGCGTCTAGCGCCGCCGATGCGGCTGCGTCGGGGCGGCTCATTTGCGTTCCTCCGCCGACACCGCGAATTGATAGAGCTGGCCGGGTTCGACATCCCAACCGGGCGGCTCGCTGGTCAGCGCGACCACGGCATAGGGACGCTGGATTTCGACCGTCGCGCCAGTCGCCGGCACCTCGCCGAGTTCGGGGCCGAAGACGGCGGTAGCGAGCCCCTGGCCGTTGCTGACCAAGTCTTGCGTCAGGCAGACCAGACGACGGTGCCCGCTCGGCAGAAACACCGTCATCAGGTCGCCGGTGACCAATACCGTCTGACCGCCCGGCAAGCCCTGCAACGGCAGGGTGTTCCCACTTCCCGCGCCGCCCCGCACGGTCGGGTTCGCCGCGCTGGTCTGTCGGGCGTTCTCGATCGCGACGACGGGGAAGCGGTGGACGGGCCCGTTCAAGCTGACGAAGAACCCCCGCCACCGCTTTGCCCGATCCTCGCCGATCAGCAGCCGGAAATTGCCACTGACGGTCCAGAACGCCGCGCCTGGCAATCCCACGGTCTTCGTGGTGCCGGTCCACCCCGATCGGTTGACCTGGGCGGCGAACGGCAGACGCCATTTGACGTTCTTCAGCGGAAGGTCCGCTGGCGGCATGATGAGGGCCATGGCAGTCCTACAGGCTGGAGCGGTTGAGGGTCGCGACGGTCGCGACGGTCGCAGCCTCGACAATCTGCGGCGCGTTGTTGCGCACGACCTGCACCGCCACCCCGGCCGCCCGATTATCAATGCGAGCATCAAGGTCATCGCTCAGGGCGATGGACACGGTGACATTGCCGTTCGCTCCCGCCGTCCCGTCGCTCGCCAGCGACGCCAGCGACGGCGCGCGGGCCACGGAAAGGTTGCCCGGCATCGAGGGCGCGGAGAGCGATCCGCCATCGGCGAAGCGCGGCAGGCGGCGGCCATTGATCGCGGCCATGGTGTCGGCACCGTAATACTGCACTGCTCGCTCGTTCATGATGAACTCACGATTGGACAGCCGCACAGCGCCACCGCCGGGCCCGCCCAGCAGCGCAAGGATGCTGTCGGACCGCCCATTGCCTGGGCCGCTGATAAGACCGCCCAGCGAACCGCCGTCAGCCCGACCGGGCACGCTCGACAGTGATCCACCATCACGGAAACCAAACGGGCTTCCGCCGATCGCCGAGAGAATGGCCTTTTGAATGCCGATCCGCACCAAGTCGGCGATGATGCTTTGCGCCATCTTCTTGAAGGCGGAGCCGACATCCTCCGTCCCGCTGATGATGCTGGCGAGCCCGCTTTCCAGCGATTCGAGGCCGTTGACCTCGACGCTTTCTAGCGCCTCCTTCATGTCGCCGGTGGCGGCCTGAATGCGCTGGCGATACTGATCGAGCGGCCCGGCGTTCTGCCGGTCGACGTTCTTTTCGTCGGCTGCCTGGAGGTCGCCCAACATGGCCTTGCGACGGCGAGCGATTTCCTTTTCCGCGTCAGTGGTTTCGCGAGAGGCTATCACCCCGTCCAGCTTCGCCCGCTCTTCGTCATACTGGATGGCGAGGATGCGGCGTTCGAGGTCGCGACGCTCCGAAGCCGAGGTGACGAGGTTCGATTGTGCGCGCAGCAGGTCGGTCTGGTTGGTCCGATCGGCATTGGCGAGCGCTAACGCCTCGTCGGCGATCCGCTGCCGTTCGCGCGCGTCGACCACTTGCGTTTCGAGCGCGGCCCGCTGATCGTTCAGCCCCTGCAACGTCTTCAAGCGCTGCTGGCCTGTATCCCCGTCACCGAACCGGCCCTGCTTGGCCTGCTCTGCCAGTTCTTCGTTCCGGCTTTGGCGCTCGGACTCGATCCGGGCTTTCTCAATCGCCGCGCGCTCGACCGCGGAGTTCGTCAACTCCGCGCGCGCCGCCGCGATGTCATTGTTCGCTTGGCGCTCGCCCGCAGCAAATGCGCGGGTATCAGCCGCCGCGTCGCGAACCTCGGCGGCTTGGCGCTTTGACGCCGCCAGCGCCTCGCGGTCCGCCTTGTTGCGCGCGGTGCGGTTCGTCCGTGCGTCGCGGTCACCCTGCGCCCCGGAAGACGCATTACGGAAGGAGGCGGCATCCCCGCTCGCCGCATCTGATGCGGCCTGTGGCGACAGGCCGTCCTTCCGGTACTTCTTGTACTGCGTCAGTTCGAATTTCTGCGCCTCCAAGGCGTCGATCTGCGAGCGAATGCCACGCTCGCGCGCCACGACAAGGTCGCGCGTGACTCGGGCCAAATCGCCGTCCACATCGCGCCCGCCTACCCGGTCGCTTTCCCTGATGCGGCCCGCCAGTGGAAGATTTGCCGCTCGCTGCGCCAGCCGATAATTCGCCTGTTGAAGCGCGCGGTTCTCGGAAACGATACGGGCGTCATTCGCATTTGCCTGGCGATCCGCCGCAGAAAGTTCGCCGGGCCCACCAACGGACATGGCCGAACCACCGCTGACAGCCGTGATTGATGGACGCCGAGCGTTGATGCGCGCCTGCGCCTCATTTGCGCGGCGCTCCGCTGCAACCGACTTAGTAGCGAGGTCCAGAACTTGTTCGTTACGACGTGCTATCGCCAACTGGCGCAGCTTCTCAGCTGCCTCGCCAACGGCCCCCGCGAACGTAAGCATTTGACCGGTCGAGGAAGCCGCATTTGCACCGACTTGCGTCAGCCCGGAGGCGGCGGACGCACCTGCCTGTGCCATCAGCCTCAAATCTTGATTGAGGGTGACGCTCGCCTCGGAGGTCTCCTTCATTGCCGCAGCGGTGGCGCGGTTCCTGTCTTCGGCCGCCTGCATAGCGTTCCGGTACATCAGCACTGCACCGACGAGCGCGCCGATCGCCAGCACGGCAGCGCCCCCCGCGACCGAGCCGCCGATCAACGTCAGCGCACCGGCGAACAGTCGCGATGCCGCCGCGCCCGCCCGCGCCGCGATCGTCGCGCGCGCAGTTGCCGCCTCCGCTATCGCCGCCGATGCGGCGGCTTTCTCATGCGCCCCAGCCACACTGCTTTCAGCAACCGCCAATTCAGCGTCCACCACCGCAAGGCGCTGGCGTGCCGTCGTCAGTCGCTGTGTCGCGAACGATGCGTCATTCTCGGCCTTGCGCTGCGCGGCAAGCAACGCGGTACGATTGCCGCCGCCGACATTCTGCGCCGCCAGATTGACCGCCTGCGCCCGCCGTTCGGCGGCCAAGGCACGCTCCGCCGCGATCTGCTCGCGCAGGGTGGCCTGTTCCGCCTGCCGGGCCGCGATCGTCGCCTCAATGCTGGCGACCGCTTCAGCATCCGTTGCCGCGACGAGACGGGCGGAATTGGCTGCCAGTTCCGACCGGCTGACGAACGAGGCATTCCCAAGCAGCACCTGTTCCGCCAACGCGCGGTCCGCTTGGGCGACCGTGGCAATGACGGAGGCGACGCCGCCGAATGCCAGCCCGGCCGCCTTCGTTGCGCCATAGGCGATGGCGATGGTCGAGAGCGCCGGGACGATGGTGTCGAGATTGTTCGCGATGCTGACGATCGCGCCGCCGACCCGCTCCGACGCGCTGAACGCCTGGTCGCTCTCGCCGATATATTTGCCGAGCGCATTGTTCAGGATTTGAAACGACGCGCCGATGGTGAAATTGGCCTTCGACGCCTGCGCTTCGAGCTGGGCCGATCCCTTAAGGAACGCCTCGAAGAACTCGCGGCTGGTCACCTTGCCTTCGATGACCTCGCCGCGCAATTTCGCGACCGAGCCGCCAAAACGGTCAATGCCATTCGCCACGGCTTGAAGGATCGGCCGCGCGCCCTCGTTGATCGAATTGAATTCCTCTGCCCGGACGATCTGGCCGCCCAGCGCCTGGGTAAGCTGCAGGATCGCGCCCGAGGTCGAAGCCGCGTCGCCACCCTGCACCTTAAGGGCAGCGCCTACGCCGCCGACGAAGCGGAGCAAATCGGATTGCGAAGCGCCCAATTCCTTCGCGCCCTGCGTCAGGCGACCATAAAGGCCGCCCACCGATTCGAGCTGGACGCCGTAGCGCTGCGCGATGCCGTATAGGTCATTCTGCGTCTTACCGAGCGCAGCGCCTTCCAAACCCGCAACCTTCAACTGGTTCGTGAAGCGGGTATAGCCGTCGGCATATTCCTTGACCTGGTTGACGCTGAACGCCGCCCCAAGGCCCGCCGTCGACGCCAGCAGAGCGGTCCGCATACTGGTGGTCGATTGGCGAACCTGTCGCTCGACACGGTCGACAGTGTTACCGATCGTCGCGATCTCTGCGCGCGTGCGGGCGATTGGCGCGCTCAGATTAAGGCTTCGACCGACTTGGCCGAACCGCTGGTCCATCTGGGTAGCGCTGCGGTTCGCGCCCTGTTCGAAAGCGCCAATATCGCGCAGGCCCTGCTGGAGATTCCTGCGCAACAGTTCAACCGACGCGTCCACTTGGAGCATCAGGGACTTGACGTCGGTGGTGCCTGCCATGGAGGCTCCTTTCTATGGACAATCAGCGCTCAAGATTCGCCCGGCCGGTCACCGCCATGCAGTTGGCGATGATTATTTGGCTGCCGATCATCCTCGCCGGATTGGGTTGGATGATCGTGACGAGCTTTCAGGATTCGGAGCGGCAAGCGGTAGAGCGGAACAAGGCGACCGAAGCCGCCAAGATAAGAACTGCCCGAGCGTGTCGAGAATTAAGGAATGCCCTCGCTTCGCAAACACCTTCCCAAGGCCAACAGCAGATTGAAGCGCCGAAGTGTGATTAGTCCTCAGTGGTTTTGTTCATCGCCTTCCACGCTTCGAACGCCGCCCAGAATTCATGTGGGGTAGAGGCCCAAAATTCTGCCGCCGTCCAACCGAACGCCGCAGCGGCAATGCCCATCAATCGCCGACGGGGATCTCGGGCGTCGTCGTCGCCGTCGGCTTCATTTCCCCCGACGGCAGGCATCCCCCCGTCAGTGCCAGACCCAACACGATATGAAGGCGCGGCTGCACCTCCATCACGCCGACCGGGTAAAGCAGTTCGCCGATGGTATCGGGCTGCGCCGACCGGGCGGCGGTAATCATCGTCTTCTGTTCGGCCGTGGCATATTCGTCTTCGGCCAATTCACGCCCCCAGGCGCGGACCAATTCCGTCACGACGATCGCCTGATGCTCCTGCATCATCGCGCCCTGCTCGGCCAACTGCGCCAGTTCGATCAGCGCCCGGCCGGTTTTCTTCTCCATGGCTTTGATCGCCGTATAGGACGGGCGCAGCACGAAGCGTTGCCCGTCCAGTACAAGGTCGACCTCGCCGCGAATGTCGTTCGCGGCGTCGCTCATTCCGCCTTGCCCGGCTTCGACGTGGTGGCCGGGGTTGCAGTCGCCGTCTCTTCGTCGGCCGCGTAAAGCTGCTTCACCGCAGCGAGGATTTCCGGGCCATCCTCGGATGCGGCGATGACCTGCGCCAGTTCGGGTGCCGAAGGGGCACCCTCGGGCAGGAAAGGATGCAGCGCCGAGGCGATGCGCCCAGCGCTGGGCCGCCCGCCCAGGTGGGACGCGATCTCGGCGGCGCTGCAACCCGTGGTGCCAAGCAGCGCCTTGTCGAGGTCGGAGGGTTTGCGGGTGCGGTAAGCCTTACCGCCAATCGTGATTTCCATGGGTAGCTCCTATCAACCGAGGATGTCGGTGGTCGGCGCGGCGGCGGCCGAAAATGCGCCCTTCGCCTTGACGGCGTCGTTCTGGCCGAACTCGGTGCTGTCGAGGTTGCCGTAAACCAGCCCGGCAAACACCACGTCGCCCGCCGCGCCCGAAGCGCCACCCTTGCGAATCTGGATGTTGAACGGGACCGCCGGGGCCACGTTGCAGAGCGATTCCAGACGGGTGTAGCCGCTGGCGTCGGGAAGGTTCGGGATCATGTCGAGCGAGATTTTCAGCGACTTCAGGCCGGGGGCCGACGTGCCGTAACCTGCGTCGTCCTTGGTCGAGGTGTCGATCGAGCCCGCATCGCGCGAGATGGAAAGGGTCTGCTGACCCTTCACGAGGTTGAAGGTGCCTGCGGTGGAGCTTTCGACCCACAGCAGGTAATCGTTGCCAAGCTTCTTCGCCATCGTGCTTCTCCTTGAAAAAGTCCCGCTGGCGAGGCGGGGCGGAGGTGGTGGAAAGGATCAGTCGTCGCGAAAGGCGAGGACGTTGATGATCGAGGTGCCGAGGTATCCGGTGCCATCTTCGGTCAGCGCGGCGTCGCTGCTGCCCAGCGAGACGTGCAGCACCCAACCCTCAATCTCAAAAGACTTGTCGGCCAGCAGCCCTTCGGCCTTGGCCTGCAAGGCGATACAGGGTGCGCTTTCATCACCTTCGGTCAGGGTAATGAGGGTGAGGGTTACCCGCCGGTCCGGGTCGTCATGGCGTCCGAACGGCACGCTTTCGATGTCGCCCAGGATGATGAGCGGGAAGTCCTCATCCTCCGGTACGTCTTCGAAAACGCCTGCCTCATCCTCAGGGAATGCCGGGGACAATTCGGCATAGACGGCCTGTTTGACCGCCGATTTCGCATCAATCACGCGCGCCCCCTGCCACTTTGCGCAATGCGCGATCGAAGAGCGTGCGGACCTCGTCGCCGATCACGCGGCGAAGGTCAGGATAGCGTCCGGTCACGAAACGGTCGGCGGCCAGCGCCTTTACGCGCAGGCGATAGGTCGAAACGATGTCCTGCGCCCGCTTGCGCCCGCGCGACAACACTTTGCCCGAGCCGACGCGCCGCCGCTGCACGGTAACCACCTGGGCTTTCCGACCCTTGTCCAGCACGAAGCCGTAAAACAGTTTGGCGCGGCCCCGCTTGGTGCCGAGAAGGCCGACCTGCATCCGCAGCGTCTTGGGGTAAATGCGGTACTTGATCCCCGCCGCCAGTGTCCCGGTCTTTCGCTTGGCGCGTGCTTGGATCGCCGCCCGCAAGCGTGGTCCACCCCGCTCGAACGCGCCGATAATCTCGGTTTGCGATGCGTCAGGGAGGCGACGCAACAGCGAGCGGGTGGCACGAGCCCCCTTGAGCTTGCTCATCGCCTGTTCCTCCCGACAATGCCGCTTTCGCCGGTCATCACCAGCGCGCCGGGCGTTTCCGGGTCCGGGGCGGCGGACGTGATGTCCATGACGGTCCCGGTTTTCGTCCAGACGAGGCGATAGAACATCCGAATGTCTGGACGGTCGCGAATGGTGACCTTCCACATCTGGACGGCGCGCTCGACGCTGTTCCGCATCGCCTCGCTGCCGCGAAGGGCGATGATCTCGGCCGCCACGGTGTCGAGCACCTTCCACCCTTCGGTTCCGGCGGCGGGCCTGCGCCCGCCCTGGCCGTTGGGCTCCTGATCGGGCACCATAATTCGCACCGTTTCGCGGAGGCGGCTGGATAGCCCCTTGCCCACGCTCATAGCGACCGGGCCCGCTTGTTCGAACAGAGGCTGCGCGCACGCTTCTCCGCCTCGGCCATGATCTCGCCGCCTTCGCGGTCCGCGTCATATGCACCGATCAGCAGCAGCGCGGCACGACGGAAATTGCGCGGCACGTCGTCGGCGCTGGCATATCCGGCTTCCACGGTGACGGTGACGGTCGTTCCCGACGCTACCGACGGCCAGCGCGACCCGATCCACGGCACGACGCGCGCCGGGCGTCGTGACACATCGATGCGCGCCGCCGGAACCGCGACAGCCTGTCCCGCCTGGTCGGCATAGGTGACGACCGGCACGGCCGACGCGGCAACGGGCCAAGCCCGCAAAGCCATGGTGTCGAAGCCGGTGAAGGTCTGCGTCACATTGCGGAGCGACAGGGTGTGGCCGGTGTAATCCTCGATAAACCCGGTCGCGTCCGCGATCCACCCGCGCAATTCCTCATCGCGCGAGGTGTCGGAGCCCAGCCGCAACTGCCGCCGGGCATCCTCCAGCGAGACGATGTCCATAATTCACCTCGCTCGCTGGAGGGGCTGGGAGGGCGTCAGCCCTTCTTCGCGGCGCGCTTCGCCTCTTTGGCAGCCTCTTCCTCGGTCTTCATGCCCAGGTTGATGGCGACCTGATCCGAACCCGAAATCGTCGGGTCGTTGAAGTCGATGCGGTTCTGTTCGGTCGTGGTCCCTGCGCGCGGGTCATTGTCGACGGCGGGGTGCTCCATATCGACATCGGGGACGATCTGCTGGGGCGCGCCCGAGGTGTCGATTTCGGTCGCGGGTGCGACGTTGTTCTGGCTGTTCGTGTCCATGGGGCTCTCCTTGGTTCATCGAAATCGCGGCGCACCACGACTTCGAAGAACCGGGCCGGTTCATGACCGGCCCGGCGGAAGTTACGAGTTTGCGGCGACCTTGAGCGCCCGCATCGGCTGCGGATCGTGCACGCCGCCGCCGACGCGCTTCGTGGTGTAGAAGTGCACGAACGGCTTGTTGGTGAAGGGATCGCGAAGGACGCGGATGCCGACACGATCAACGACGAGATAGGTCGCCTCCATGTCGCCGTAGAGCGCCGCGATGTTGCCCGCCGCGACCAGCGGGAAATCGGGATGCTCCACGATCGGCGCGCCCGCCAGGGTCTGCGGCTGGCCTGAGGCGTAGGACGGCTGCCACAGATAGTTGCCCTGCCCATCCTTCAGCTTGCGAGCCGCGCCCATCGACAGGCGGTTCATGTGGAACTTGGCGTTCGCAGCGTACTGCGACGGCAGGTCATACATGAGGTCGAGAATGCCGTCCCCGGTCAGCGCCGCCGCCGCGCCGCTGTTCTTCACCTTGATCGCGCCATAGGGATGGCGCGCGGCGTTGGCAGCACCCTCGACATAGGTGAGAACGCCGTAAGGCTTGTTCACGCCGTCGCCCGAGGTGAAGCCGATGCCTTCCTGACGGGCAAATTCGGTGTCGACTTCGCTGCCCAGCCACTTTTCGAGGTCCACGGCGGCATCGTCCAGCAACTGCTGGGTGATGGCCGGGTTCGCATAGAGCTCGCCGGGGGTGAAATCGAGGACGCCGATCTGCGGCGTCGTGGTCGCCGGGCGGCTGGCGGTCTCACCGACCCAGCCCGAGCCGACGTTGCGGTCACCGAAATACTTCTTGAAGCCCGCGACGCTGATCGTGATGATACGGCTCTCGGCGCGCATCGGGCTGATGAGCTTCAGCTTCTCGCCGATGGTGCGATCCCACTCGATCGGCGCGAGATAGCCCCCATCGGCATCGGTGCCCCGGCTCATCGCCGCTTCGATGTCGGCAGGAGCCTTTTCGCCCTTGCGCATATGCGCCTTGAACGCGGCGGTATATTCGGGGTCGGCCTGGATGTCGCCGATCACGCCACCGTTGCCCAGTTTGGCAGCGGCCTGAATCTTGGCCTGATCGTCCACCGCCGTTTGAAGTTCAGTCAGGGCGGCGTTGATCTTCTCCAGTTGCTCGGCGGTGACGACATCGGCCACGCCCTTCTTGATTTCCTCAAGCTGGCGGGTGTGCGTCTCCTTGAACGCCTCGAAACCGCGCGCGAGCGCGTCGATGGTAGGCGGAGCCTCGGCGCGCACGGCGATGAGACCCCGAGCGCGCGGACCAGCCGTCCGCACGGTGTTCTGCATGAACATGGGTGCTTTTCCTATGTGGGGGTTTAGACCGTCATGGCCTGGAGGAGGCGAGACATCGCCTCCGGTTCATCGCCAGCGCGAGGCGTGGCAGGGTCAGGATCAGCAGCGCGAGGCGTGCTCATCCCCATCGCGCGGTAAAGGTCGCGCCGCTCGGAACGCGACACTCCCTTCGTCGCGAGAAACTTATCAAGGCTCGCCTTGTCCTTTGGCGAGTCGGCGCTCGCATAGACCGGCATCTGGGCTTCCCGCTCCATAACGCTGTCGGCAAAGCCCGCCTTCACGGCCTCGGCTCCGCCGATGTACGTTTCCGCCCGCATCATTTCGAGCAGTTCGTCAGCACCCTTGCCGGTGCGCGCGGCATAGACATCCACCATCGCGCTATCGAGCTTGCGCAGGATCGGGATGGCTCCCTCCATGTCGTCGGCATTGCCGAAGAACACGCCCTGCGCCTGATGGATCATGATCTCGGCATTATGAGCAATGGCGATGGTGTCGCCCGCCATGGCGATGATCGAGGCGGCCGACGCGGCGATGCCCAAAATCTGAACGTCGATCGCCTGCGGGTGACGGCGAAGGAGGTTGTAGATGGCGACGCCCTCGAAATAGTTGCCGCCGGGCGAATTGATTTCGACCGTCGCCGCCTTGTTGCCGATCGAGCGGAGCGCCGCCGCGACCCGCGAAGCGGTGACGCCGTTGCCGTCATAATCGGCCCCGATCCGGTCGAAAATCGAAATGGTCGGCTTGTCGGACGCCAGCGCCTTCACCTCGAAGGCCGCAAAGCCGGGGTCGAGCGCCTGGGTTTCGAACTGCCATTCGTTCCCGCTGCCCAGGTCCGGCATGGCCGGGGGGCGCGCGGCGCTCACTGCGAACAGACCGTTACGCATCCGCATTTTCATCCTCCTGGATCGTCGCGGCGGTCGTGCCAGCACGCGGAAGGTCATCGCCGCCGGGAAGCGGGTTCTTTTCCATGTATTCGCGGGCCTCGTTCGGCGTGAAAAAGCCGGTGTTCGGCCCCAAGGCCGCCTTGAGAAACTCGGCCTGTTCCTTAAGCGACCCACGCAGCAGCGCGCCGTCGTTGAACTTGGCGTACATGGTTTCCTGCTCGGTCGGGTTCAGCAAGCAGAACCAGATGGCCTCTTCCCAAATGACGAACCATTGCAGCAGGCAATAGGTGACGAAGAACAGGCCAAGCTGCTGGATGCCGCTGCCCCAACTGGTCTCATCGAACATGAGCAGCGGGCGCGGCGCGCCGGTGAACCGGCTGACCTCTTCGGCCTCCAGGCGTCGCAATTCCACGAGCTGGTTATCCTTGGTGGTGCCGGTCAGCACCTTCGCCTTCAGCCCTTCTTCAAGGATCAGAAAATCTTCGTCGGCATCCGGCCCGGAATAGTGGTCGCGGAGGCTATCGCGCAGACGCTGGAACGCCTCGTCGCCGAGTTCCTTGTCGGTTTCGAGCGCGCCACGAACCATCGTGCCTTTCGACATGACGCGGCCCGCCGCCTGTAGCGCGCGGTGCGACATGCCCAGCGTGTCGGCCGCGATGTCGAGCAGCGATACGCCGGTCAGCCCATCAAGCGACACGGGCGCGCGGAAGTGAAAGACATCGTCTTTCGACAGGGTGACCGGGCCGCCCTTCTCGCGATCATACCGAAACGACAGGTCGAAGGTGTCGGAAAGCTGCGGCTTCACGCGGCGACGGGGCAGCGGGATCAACTGCCGAACAGCGCCGCGCGACTTCACCTTGAGGGCATAGGCGTTGCCGTCCAGCAACGCGCAGGTCTGCATGTAGCTCTTGAACTGGCTCGCCGTCTGGTAGTCGTTCGCCTTGCGGTGGAGCACGTTGTAGAGCGGGTGATCCTTCGCCTTCTGGCGGGTGCCGTCGGGCATCAGGCGCATCAGGTGCGTGGGCAACATGCCCATGCTGCCCGCGATCAGGGACACGGCGCGAAAGAACGTGCTGTTGCGGAGCGCCATCTTGTCGGTGACGCCGATGCCCGCAACGCCGACCCGGCCGCCGCTGCCGCGCATCATCTCGACCAACGCCGGGTCGTTCAGGCCATAGGTCTCATAGGCGACGATAGGGCCGGACAGGTTCGGCCCGGCATGAAACCGGGGTGCATAGGATCGGCGACCACCAGCGCGGGCGCGGTAATCGTCAGGCGACATGGGACATATGCCCTCCTTAAACCCGGCGCACGCCGCGCGATGCGTAGACCGATTTCTTCTTGGGCTTCGCCGCCGCCGTGGCTGCGCCGACGGCCATCGCAATGGTGACCATGCCGTCGATCCGGCCGCGCGACTTCTTCTTGTTGAACATGCGGTTGCCGATGCCGTCGGCCTCGATCGTGGCATTGGCTGCGCACGAATAGGTGACCGGAGAATCGTCCACGAGCAGATTGCCGTCGAGGATGTGGTCTTCGGTGCGCGTGATCGAATGCGGCATACAAAGCTGCTCGCCTTCGAACATGATCTTCTGACCCTGCGCGTGCTTCACGATTTTCAGGCCGCGCCCGGTGGGCTTGTCGGGGCCCTTCCAAAGCCACCAGTCCAACCCGATCTGGTCGCACGCATCGGTGAACGAGGTGAGGAACGCGGGGTCGACCACCAATGCCTCGACATCGTGGTCCGCAATCTGTTCCTGCACCCTTGCAGCGACGAAGGTGTAATCGATCGTCGCGCCTGGGGTGGCGGTCAGGTGTCCGCCCTCGACCCAATCCAGATAGGGGGCCTTGTCGGCGTCGGCCCGCTCTTCCAGCCCTTCTTTCGTGGTCCAATACCACGTCTTCACGGCAACAGAATCGTCGGGCAGTTCCCATGCCTGCGAAAGCGCGGTCAAATCGTTCTTCTGCGCGAGGTCGAGCGACAGCCACGACTTCCGGCCGCGCATGGCGCGGGCATCGACCAGACCCTGCACCGCCAACCACTTCTCTTCGCTGATCCAGAAATCGGCGGCGGCGCTGTCGATACCGAAATACAGGCGCTTCGTGCTCGACTTGGTCGAGGGCCGAAGCTTGGCCGAATTGACCGTCTCGCGAATGTTCTCGATCGGGAACGTTTCGCCGAGCGCGGGCAGCGACTTCTGCCAGGCGCGCTCGTTCTCGAAAATCGTTTCCCGGTCACCCTTGTCGATGCGGGCGATGAAGGCGAACGCGGTGTCGTCCTTGGCCTCACCCTTCACAATCGACTGGTACATGTCGGACCAAGCGGTTCCGACGTGCTGGGTCGCGCGGGACGGCGTATTGGTCCCGAGCAGCATCAAGGCGTTGCCTGCTATCTTGTCGATCGCCGCCTTCCACGTCAGCAGCGCCGATTCCGATTTCAGTTCGTGGATCTCGTCGCCCGCAACATAGGACGGGCGCGGGCCCGATTGGGACTCGCCGCTGGCAATGGGCATGAAGAACGAGCCGCTATCGGGATGCTCGATCTTCCACGCGTTCTCCAGCTCGCCGCGAATGATGACCTCGCCCAGGCGCTCAAGGCTTTCGCCCTCTTCCTCGGCATCGGGAATATCGGCACGGCACATCGCGACGGCATCGCGAAACAGGACGTTCGCGGTCGCCTTGTCCTCGCCGATCGCATAGCATTGGGCGCGCATGATGTCGCACCAGCCCATAATGTAGACGCCGATCGCGCCCATGAGCGGTGACTTTGCCTGCCCCTTGCCCGTCTCAAGCCAGCCGGTACGAAATCGCCAACGGTCAGTATTCGTTCGCCAGCCGAACAACGATCCCCCGACGAACGTATGGTATTCGAGGGGGTGGAAGGGCTGGCCCTGCGCGGGCCCGTCCGTGACCTGAAAAACCGACGGCAGGAAGTTAAGGAAATGCGCGGCGGCATCCGGCCGCCAGTAAATCCCGCGCTTCTCGCCGTCGCGAATGTCCCGCAGATGGCGCTCGGCGGCATAGCGGACGAGGTCGCCACAGGTGAACAGCTTGCCGTCGACCGCCGCTTTCGCCCAGGCCGTTGTCGGATCGGGGTCCGACAGGAAGCGGTTAGCCACGGTTCTTCAGGTATCCGCCGCCGGTCTGGCGCTTGGTCGCCCGCTGAACCTTCGCGCCCGCGCCCCGCTCGCGCGGCGTGATGCAGAGCGCTTTTTCCAGCGCCGCCGCCTGGCTGTCGGCGTTCGACATCGTCGTCCACCATGGGTTGTAGGTCGGGACGCCGGTCTTCTTCGCCTTGATGACCGGGCCCATCTTCAGCACTTCGCGCGCGCTGATGTCATAGGTGACATAGGCGACCACGAGGCGCTTGATGGAATGCGCGTTGGCAACCGCCAGCTTTTCGGCGGTGCGCAACTCGCTGATGATGCTGCGCCAGTAGGCGGCGGCGGCCTCGCGATCAGGCGCGCGGCCGAAAATGGTGCGCCAGTTGGGCTCGGGCGGAACGCCATCGCCGCCGGGCAGTCCGACGATTTCAGCCATGCTCGGCCTCCACGGGGCCGGGAACCGAAACCCTCCCCCCTAAAAAATTGCTCTCGGCGCGCACGGAGGGTCGGTGCGGTGTCCAGCCGCGTCGGCTCCAGACTTTTGACCGGGGGGGGGTGTGGCGGATCAGCAACACACCCCCGACCCGATCAGAAAAGCAAGAACCGTGCCAAACCAAAGGTTTAGCGCGCCTCATTATCCCCTTTCGGGCATGGCATCGGGGTTGATGTCTCGCCATTCCACTGTCACGGCCCCGCGCAGCGTCTGCTCTACCAGTTTCAGGACGCCGTCGATGTCGACAACGCGAAGCTCGCCGTCTGCTTCGGTTTCATATCGCCGCACCACACCCTCATCAGCGTCATAGGAAATGACGCGCGACACAGGCGAACCGTTAAGCAAAACCTCGAACGTCTTGCCGATGGTCTTCCAGGCTGGGCAGTAATTGGCGTCGTGCGGCCGGATTGAGAAAGAGAGAGGCGGCAGGATCATGATCGCATCCTATTCCAAGGGTGATGTGGGCTGGTCGGCCGACCATCAGCACCCACGCCCTTCCCGTCGATCGGCTGGGCCTTGCCGAACTGCGCCGCCGTCGCCTCGTCGTCGTGGCGCTTGCACAGGTTCTCGGTGTTCTCGTCGGTGTCCGGCCCGCCATGGGCAAGCGGTATCTTGTGGTTCACGACGGTCGCTATGACGCTGCGCTCTTCCTCCAGGCAGCGTTCGCACAGGCCATGGGTCCGGGCCAAGCGGCGGGCGCGGGCTACCTGCCCGGCCCTGCCACGAACGCGCTTATCCTCGCCGGTCCGGTGCCACGCTTTGCGGTTCGTCATAGTCGGGGTTCTTCCATACCGCTGGACAACGCTTGGAGCGCGTGCGCCCTTGCGGTGGGGACGAGGGCAGTAAGGCAATATCGCCAGCCGGTCACGCTCGTCGCGGGCTGCTCAAGCAGCGGTATTTGCGACAGATACGCTCGCTTCCCGAAGTTGTAAAGTCGGCACCTTCACTTCGGTCGGTCGCCCAAATACCCCGACCTTGAGCGTCGTCACCAGCCCGTCGCTGCTTTCAATGAACGCCTCGAACCCCGCGAACGCCCCCATCGTCAGCTTCACCGCCTCGCCAACCTCGTATCGCTCGCCGCGCTTCTTCATCGGCCGACGGCCTGAGGCAGGCAGGGAACGCCGATAGCTGTCCTGCTGGATCGATCGCATCGGGTCGAGGTTCGAATGTCTGACGAACACCGTCTTTCCGCAATGCCGGAAAATGGAGAAGGCCGGATGCGGCGTGACCTCGGCGCGCTCGATCCTCTGCATTTCGTCAAGCCGATCCCCACGAACGAACACATAGGTCGGCGCTAACGGCACGATCCGAAACTCGGTGTTCTTGCTGCGCGGCACGCGGCGGCGGATATGCTCGGTCGGCGTCCATGCCTCGATAGCCTCGCCTTGCAACGACGCCGCCAGGCGCATGGTCGACGGGCCCGACGTTCGGAGAATGAACCACCTCGTCGCCTTGCCGTCGGTCAGTTTCATATTGCTCATGTCCCGCCCCAATTCCTCGCTCTTCATTCGCACCTGCGCCATGTCGTCACGCCCCATGAGACACCCCCGTCACGGGCAGGTTGAGCAACCACCGCAGCACGGGGATGACCTCGCCCATCGATCTGTCGCGCTGCCAGCGGGCCCAATCCCGGTTGCTGCAGAAAAGCAGGTTGAGGTGCCAGTACGGCGCGTCGACCTCGTCGCACCACGGCAGCGGGTATCCTTCCGGTTTCATATGGGTTCCAGCACGCCCGGCGGCGGGCCGGGCATGTCCATGCGCCGGTAGCGATCGGCAGTCGCGCGGCTGATTGCCGCCGCCTCGTCCTCAACCGACACCTTGGCGTTTTTCCGCCCCTCGATCCACGCGACAGGGTCCGCCTTGCCGGCAGCGCTCAGGATGGCCGCATTGGTCCAGTCCTCCCCATGGTCTCGTATCCACCGGGATATGAGACCCCCAGCCTGCTTGCGGGAATTCCCGGCCTCCATCAGCAGGGCCAGCCCTGCGTCGAAAAGGGCCTTTTTCGGATCGGGTTTCGGCGCGCCAGCGCCGCTTACGTCAGTAAGCGTATTACCTCCTCCCTCCTTCCTCTGGCGAGACTTTTCCCCATCGGTGGGTAACCGCTTCCCCACCGCTTCCCCTTTGCCCTTGGTTGAACCTGTACCAGCTTCCCCACTGGCACCCCTTTTAGCGCCGCCGGTTACCCCACCGTCGCGAGTTGAACGGGCCTCGGTGTTCACCCACTTCCCCACCGCTTCCGTCTGGGGATAGACTGACGTGGCCTTTTTGGGGCGCTGGTACTGGCAGAAATTCCGAACCGCGCCGTACCGCTTTTCGCCGACCTCATAGGCCATGACCTGGCCGTGCGTCTGCAACTCGGCCAGCAGTTCGGCGGCGTCCGCAGTGTCGGCGGGCAGAAGGCGCATCTTAAGCTTGATGGGCGACCATTCGAACGAGCCCATATCGTCGCATTCGTTCAACAGGCCCAAGTACAACAGGCGCGCTTGGAGGGTCAGGGAGACGAATGCTTCGTCGGTCCACAGACCCGGATGAATCGACCGTATCCGTGCCATTATCCATTCTCCCGACCGCCCGGTGGGCAGTATGATTGACTGTAGAAATCGCTGCCCCGGACGGCCGAATTGGCCCCGAAGAACCAGCCCATTGCCTTCCCCGTGGGGCCGCTGCGGCGCTTGGGGACGAGGAACTCAATCTTGTTGCGCACGGCATTCATGTTCGTGCGCCATTCCTCGTATTTGTTGCCGAACTGCTCGGCGGGTTCCTCACGGCGCAGATATTCTTCCTCGCGATAGACGAAGAGGATTACGTCGGCGTCCTGCTCGATCTGGCCGCTATCGCGCAGGTCGGACGGGATAGGCCGCTTGTCGGGCCGCCGTTCAAGGTCGCGGCTCAACTGCGCCACGGCCATGACGACGAGCCCCTCTTCCTTGGCGAAGGATTTCAATCCCGAACTGATCTCGGTGGCATGTTCGTACAGCGACATGCCCTTGCGGCTGTGGGCCATGAGTTGAAGGTAATCGACCACGACCAGTTCAAGTTTACCGCCCTGAGCGGCGAGGCGGCGCTTATGGCTCCGCGTCTGCCGGATCAGGCGAGCGAGCGTCAGGCCCGAGGTCTCGTTGATCTCGATCGGCAGCTCGTCAAAGCGATGCTTCGCCTTGAGAACCGCCGCCATATCGTGCTGACGCACGGTCCCGTCGCGGATATGCTCATATGGCACGCCCCCGCTCGGGCTGAACGTCATGTCGGCCAGCATCCGCCGGGTCAGTTCGTCGGCGCTCATTTCCAACGAGAATATGAGAACGCCGTGACCCTGTAGCGCGGCACCGATTGAATAGGACGTGACGAGGCTGGTTTTACCCATGCCCGGACGCCCGCCGACCACGACGAAGTTTGCAGGCCGCAGGGTGCCCACCGCCTCATCAAGCGATCCGATGATACCGCAGCGGACGCCGACGATCGGCTTGCCGAAGCTGTCGATAACGCCCTGCGCGTAGGTGCCAACCGGCGCCTGGGCATTGGCGACCTGTTCCGCCATTTCGGCCACCGCCTCGTCAGCGTTGGCGACCAGTTCCTCTTTCGGCACGGACAGGTCGCGGGCCGACACAATGACATCCTGCAACCCGGCCACCATGCGCCGCCGATTCGACAAGAGCAAAATCTGATCGAAATAGGCTTTGGACCGAGCGCGCGGCCCAGCGTTGAGCGCCGCTGCCGACAGCACGGAATAGGCGCGCGGCCAGGTCGGATCGTTGGTGAAGAACGGGGCAAGGGTGACGGCGTTGACCGATGCGCCACCCGCCGCCTGTTCCACGATCCGTTCGAAAATCTGGCCGTAGAGCGGCACCGAAAAGTCGCGCCCCCGCAGACGATCGGCCACTTGGTCGACCAGACGATTGTCGTTGATGAGGTCGCCCAGCAGCCCAATTTCGGCATCGAGGTTGACGAGGGCTATTCCCTCCGCCGCCGATAGCTCTTCTTCGAACATGCCGCTCATGACCGCACCGCCGCCGGGGCGTCCGCGCGTTTACCGAGCAACTGGTCGTTGAAATCCTTGAAGCCATCGGCCGGGAACATGAGGCGGACAGCAAGGCCGCGTTCCAAGAGCGCGGCTCTCGCCTTTTCGACGGCGGCGCGGCCAGGAGCGTCATTCTGACCAGCGATGGTCACCAGCCGGATGGTCGGAGGATAGTCGATAACCGGCATCATGGCGGTGCCCAAGGCAACCGCGACCGTCCGACCGGGCATTTCCTGCGCGAGGGAAAGCCCATCCTCCGGCCCCTCGGTCACCACCCATTCGCCAGGCGCGCCGCCGGAGAGGATGACCACAGAACCACGGGGTCGGCCAAGGCTCAACTTCGACGCCTTGCCCCAGCGCTTGGCCGATCCGTCATCGGTCACGAACACCCGCTGAACACCAACGATCTCGCCCGCACGGTTGCGCACGGCGAAGACGACGGCGGGATAAGGACGCTTCCAGCGTCCATCATCGTCCCGGCCCGTCGGCACGACGCCGAAACGCACGGATGGCGGCAACGGCATGGTGATGCCACGCACGTCCCGCAGATACCGTTCGGCAGGGGTTCCGGTCGGATCGATAGACCGATCCCAGATGAGTTGCGCGTCGGCAATGGCCGCGAGCCGCAATGCCTCATCCTCTTCGGCGGCCTTGGCGCGCTGAGCCGGATCAACCGCAGGGAGTTCCGCCGCGCCGAGCCATCGCAAGGCTTCCACGAAGCTGCACCGCTCGACCTGCATGACATATTGGATCAGGTCGCCGGTCGCGCCGCAGCCGTGACAATAGAACACGCCCTTCGCGTCGCTGATCTGCATCGATGGACTGCGCTCGTTATGAAATGCGCAAAGGGCCATCCGCTCGCCTTTCGACCCGCGCACCAGCTTGCGGGTCCGGGCTACGATGTCAGTCAGATTGTAGCGCTGCTTGGTGTCCTCAACGATCCGCCGAAACTCGGCCTCGCGTTCGGGGGAGCGCTGGGCTCCGCGCCGCCCGCCGCGCATTAACCTTCTGCCTTGGCATGACCGAAGACTTCAGCCAGCGAAACGCGGCCTTCGGTTTCTCGCACGATCGCTTCGCGCACCTGCGGCTGTCGGGGAACGCGGCCATTTGCATACCGCGCAACGACACTGGCATTCGCAACGCCGATCCGGCCAGCGAATGCGGCTAAGGGGGTGTTGGTCTCAGCCAACCATTCTCGAAGCTGCATGTCCCAAAATTATCCTGTGCGGACAATTTGGTCCAGAGGGGGACAGGAAAAATAATTGCGTCACTGTATCCGCTACGGATAAAGCGACGGCGAAAGGACTTCCCCATGGGCACATTGCCGACAATCGCCGCCTCCCGACTGCGCTCGGCGCGTAAAGCCAAAGGCCTCACACTGCGCGAGGTTGCCGAACGCGCGGGGACGACGACCAGCAACATCCAGAAGCTGGAAACCTCGCAGCGCCCGCTGACCCTGGAATGGATCGAGCGCTTGGCCGCCGCCTTGGAGGTCGACCGTAGCGAACTCGTCGCCGAGCGGATGCCCCATGCGGACGTATCGCGCATCCCAGTTATTGGGGCGATCGCCGCTGGTAATTGGCAACAGGCGATTGAAGATGCAGATGGCGACATGATCGACGTCGTTAATGCACCAAAGGACGCCTTTGCCCTTCGCGCCGCTGGCGACAGCATGAATAAAATCGTGCCGGATGACGGCTTCGTCGTCATCAATCCGCATGATCGCGATTTGCGCGAGGGCGGCGTCTATGCCGTCATGAACGGCGAAGGCGAGACCACGCTAAAGCGTTACCGCTCCGACCCGGCCCGGCTGGAACCATGCTCAACCAACCCGACCCATCAGGCGATTCGATTGGGAACGCACCCTTTCACGGTCGTCGGCCGGGCGACGGGCGCGGTTATGCGCCTCTAAATTTCCTGTCTGTACATTTTGAGGCTTGCGCCAATTATCCGCTCGGGATAATTCTTGCCCATCAGACGAGCGCCTTAGGGCCGCAACCCTGATACGGGCAGGATAGGAAAGACGCGCTGAGCCGCCAGATTGGGGCCAGCCTCCGCCGATCCACCTGCATCACACATGTAGGGAGGTTGGCTCATGGCCGCCGAAGCATCACGCGCACCATCCGGGCGCGAACAGACGAACTTTGCCCAGGCAAAGCCACCTCGTTTCCCTCATCGTCCGGGCAGCATGGCTGCCGCCGCCGCAATTGCAGCGGGCCGCGACGACAGCATGGCAGAGGCGTGGGTCACTTTGTGGCAGGCCTGCCGTGGCAACGCGGCTGTGGCGGAAGACGGCAAGCTGGTAACCTACGGTCCGTTCGTGGACCGGCTGACCGCTGTCTCGATCCACGACGCCGGATTTTCCCTTACCAATGCCGATGAGCAGAGCGGCGCAATCAAGGCGCTTGCAGCCCTGCTGCATCTGGCCGGACCGCTGGCGGTGGCCGAAGTAACCGCGCTCGTCGCCGACCAGAACCGGGGGGCGTGATGGCGACGCCTTCGAAAATCTGGATTTGCGTCGCAGGCGCGGAAGCCCCCGACTGGGTCGTTGAGCGGATGACGACGGCCGACCTGGCCGCAGATGGCAGCTTCGACATTGCCGCCTCTGACGGCACCGTTCGGGTCGAACCGGGGTTTGCCGTCTTCGAATGTGGCGAGCGGGTGTTCGCCTGTCCGCCGAAGATGGTTCAGGATAAACTTGCCGCCGTCGCCGGTGATGACAATCAGGTCGTTGCCACGCTGGCGCAAAGCACGGAAGCGGCCCGCGAACGCAAGCGCGTCGAAAACGCCACGTTGCGGCACGCGCCAATCGCGAAGGTCGCGGGCGACAAGCCGCTGCGCCTGAAAGCCATGATCGGCTCACCACCCGCCCCGCAGTTCGCCTTGGTCAATCACCTGCAGGTCGATGACAGTTATCAACGATCGATCGAAGGTGGCGCGTCGCAGAAGCTGATCGTCAAGATTGCCGAGAATTGGGATTGGCGGCTTTGCCTGCCGCTGATCGTGTCGCGGCGCGACGGCAGCCTCTACGTGATCGATGGTCAGCACCGTCTCGAAGCGGCGAAGCTGCGCGGCGATATTCGCGACCTGCCGGTGGTCGTGTTCGATTTCGATGATCCACGCGCGGAGGCGGAGTTGTTCGTTCAGGCGAACCGGAGCCGCCGGGCGATGAGCAAGCTGGACGATTTCCACGCGGCGGTGATCGCTGGCGACGCGAAGGCGGTCGCGGTCAACACGGTGGTCGAAGCGGCGGGGCTGACCGTCGGGCGCATCCAGGCATGGCAATATTGGAAGCCCGGCGAGGTCGTGTTCGTGACCGCGATTCAGCGCGCTTTGCACAATCAGGGCGCGGCGACGGTCGAAATGGCCCTGGGCATGATCGGACGAGCCTTCGAAGGGCTCGTGCTGACGGGCGTCGGCGCGGTTTTCGAGGGCCTGTGCGCCATCCTCCAGCAGCGCGCGAAGGAAGGCGCGCCGATCGACGTGACGCTGATGGAAACGGTTCTCGCCGAAGTCGGCATCCCCGGTTGGAAGGAGGCCGTCGAGGGGGCCGAAAGCGGACAGGAGCGGGCGGAGTCGATGCTTAAGGCACTCGCTGCCGCCTATGCCGAAGCGGAGGCAGAATGATGCTGCACCAACATACATCGTTTTTCGGGCCGATGCAGAAGATGCTGGCCCAGGCGCTTCACGCGGCCGGGCAGACCGACCGCGAGATTGCTGACGCAAACCACACCTCGGTCAACAACATCATTGCGTGGCGGAAGGACGAGGGCTTGCCCGAAAACCTCTCCGCCGAAGCGAAGGCACGCGCCGCCGAGGAAAGCTATTCGCCGCCGGTGCGGCGCCCGGCTCCCTCAGCAGCGGTGCCGGGGCTGATTACGCCCGAACAGGCCCAGGTCGACTATGTCGCCCCGGTTCAGCCGACCGGAGACAATGCCCTCGAAATCGGCCTGCATCTCGACAAGCCGGTGTTCGTGGATCTCGAAGAACTGCTGACCACACGGCTCCTGATCCAAGGCAACAGCGGCAGCGGCAAGAGCCACCTGTTGCGCCGCCTGCTCGAAGAATGCGCCGGGATTGTTCAACAGGTCATCATCGACCCGGAGGGCGACTTCGTCAGCTTTGGCGAGGCGTTCGGCCATACCGTGGTGCAGGCCAAGGATTACACGGCAAGCCGCATCCTGAGCATCGCGACGAAGGCCCGCCATCTGCGCGGATCGATCGTGCTGAGCCTCGAAGGGATGGAAATCGAGCAGCAGATGGACGCCGTGTCAGCGCTCCTGAACGGCTTGTTCGATGCGCCGCCGGAGCACTGGCACCCGATCCTTGTCGCGATCGATGAGGCGCATCTTTTCGCGCCGACCGGTGACAATGGCGAGGACAAGGAGACACGGAAGACCAGCCAGCAGGCGGTCGCGAACCTCATGTGTCGCGGGCGCAAGCGGGGGTTGGCGGGCATCATCGCGACGCAGCGCCTGTCGAAGCTGCACAAGAACGTGGCGGCGGAGGCGTCGAACTTCCTGCTCGGACGGACCTTCCTCGACATCGACATTGCGCGCGCCGCCGATCTGCTCGGGCTTCCCCGTGCCCAGGCTGAAGACATTCGCAACCTGAACCGCGGCGAGTTTCTCGGGCTCGGACCAGCCATCGCCCGGCGGCCGCAAAAGGTGAAGGTCGGCAGCGTCATGACCCAGGGCAAGGCCGGACCGGAAAAGGGGCTGACCCCGCTTCCGAACCTGACCGCCGAAGCCATGCAGTCACTGATGCTCGCCGACGAGGACGAAGACGACGGGGCGAAGGCCCCTCCTGCATTGAGGATCGTGGGATGAGCCACCCGGACACCACCACCGAAACCCGCGTCATGACGCCCGAAAAGCTTGCCCTGATGGTCGAGTTGTTGCCGACGGCCGACAGCCTTCGTGACATCGCCTCCATCTTGAGCGTCCACCTCGACGTCGTGCGCCGCGCATCGGCACCATTTCTCGCACTGATGAAGCTGAACGGGACGCACCCGCAATGCGGATGCGGCAAGGATCGGTTTCACCCCTATGGATGCGCCGACAGCCGCGCCAAAAGCTGGCCCGCCGACTGCCTGCCTGGGCAGACCCGCGCCGGAACTGTCGTGATGCTGGAGCGCCGCCGGGTCGCAGTCGAGATGCTGACGCAAGGGCAACGGTTCTGCGACGTTGATCGTGCCCTCGGGATGCACAAGGGCACCGCGAAATACTATCTTCGCTATCTCACCCCGGACCAGCTCGCCAAGCGCGAGCGCAACCAACGGGAACGCGCCGCCAAGCCGGTGAGGTGCGCGGCATGACCCAGGCGCTCAACTATACCGTGAAGGCGATAGAGGCTCTCGCCAACTATCCGTGCCCCGGTGCGCCGGGCAGCGCTCAAGGGATGCGCTATGTCGCCGACAAGCTGCGGCAGGCACAGGTGTTCGTCTTGGGCAACTCCGGTCAGCTACTGGAGCGCGACAAGCCGCGCCCGGAGGTGCCCGCGCTCGTCTTCAAGCCACCCTTCCCCGTCGTCGCGCTCGAATTCGAAGCGAACCCGGTCGATTGGGATGAGGGTTACTATACCGCCGCCAAATGCTCTCGGCGCATTGCGCTTGCGTGGGAATGGTCGGACGATCTGCCTCCGATCCTGCAAAGCTGGAATGCTGGCCGTGACCTGGGCCCCGGCGTCGTCGTGCTGTCGATCGCCTTTTATGACAAGGATCAGGCGTGGTTGCCGATCTCGGCGGCAATGCACCTTTCCTACGATGCCGAATGGCGGCGTGATTTGCCCTCATCGCCGTTCCGCGATGCCATGCGAGCGTCTGGCAGGATCAAGCGGCCGGTTCTCGATGGGGCCGCAATGCAGATGTCAGTCGTACCGATCCTGCCCGAGGTGATCGGGGCCACGATCGCGACTGCGGGACCGGCTGCCACGACCGACCTGTTCGCGGCCGACAACATGGACGAGGTGAACGCCTATACGGACCTCTGCTACGCCCTGTCCTGCGCGAACGTCGGCTTCAAACGGCACGACGCGCCGCCCGCGCTTAACCGCCAGCGCCTGAAAGCGGGCAAACTGCCCCTCAAGGATTTCCATGTTCTCGAACTAGGCGGTGGCGAAGCCTTTGGCGGCATCGGCGGCGGCGATGGCAGCACAGCGGGCGAGCGGCGGGCGCATCTGCGGCGCGGCCATATCAGGCGGCTGCCCGGCAATCGAACGACGTGGGTGAACTCCACCATCGTCAGCGGCCACGGCTTCGTGCGGAAGGCGTATTCAATATGACCGAGCGCAGCGAGCAATGCCGCAACTGCATGTGGTGGCACCCGAACGGCAACATCAACGCCACCGGGTCGGAGAACACCCCGGTCGATAGCAATATCGACACCTGCCACGCCCGCCCACCATGGCCCTTTCTGACCCCCACAGGGGCCCCAGGCAGCCTTTTCCCGAGAACCTATGCCGAACGATTCTGCCGCGACTGGCAGTCCCGCAACGAGGTGCCGCTATGATGAAACCCAAGAACCCGAATTTTGACATTTCGTCCGGTCTCGCAACGCGGACGACGGACGATCAGCGGAATGATCTTGCCGGATCGCTCGCCGCCGAAGCTATGGCTCAAGTCGGCCCCGGCTACATCCTCGCTGCTCAGGTCTTGGTGCAGGCTGCGGCCAGCGTCCTCGTCACGAGAATGCCGCCTGACCTTGCTGCAACGCTGATTGCCGACCTGGGCACGATGAACGCGGACAATATCCGCACGAACTTCTGCGCACCCGGAGGTGCTCGGCAATGACCCAGCCTATCGACGTGTTGCCCATCGCGGGGCGCTACACGGTCCGAGCGGTCAACCAACGTCGGACGATCCGGCACGAACGGTTCGGCCAGGCCGAAACCGAAGCCCTCCGCCTCGCCAAGGCAAACCCCGGCTCCACCTTCGTCATCTGCCAAGAGGTGGCGACCGTCGGACCCGCAACACACAGGAGCCGCCGTTCATGACGTTTACCCGCGCCTTAGCAATCGCCTTCATGGCTGGAGAGTTCGCCAAGAACGATGATTGGGGGCCGCGCGCCGCCGCCGCCCTCATCGCCGCCGCCGTGTGGCTTTTCCTGACATCCGACCCCCTGCCCGCCGCCATCGATCGCGGCTTGCAATCTTTCGCCAAGAGGTATCGCAATGGCTGACCCCACCTCACAGTCGATTGAAACCGCGCCACGCGATGGCCGCTGGGTGCTTGGCCTCGTACTCCCTGACGGTCCAACAAAGCCTTTCGACCAGCCATGGGAAGTGGTCGCATGGGGTGATCGCGGTTGGCACGACAGGGAATATGAGCCGGTCAATCCCGCCCGCTGGACACCGCTCCCCGACCCGCAGCCTGCTCCAACCGGCTGGAAGCCGCCCGAGGGAACCATCATCGTGGAGGAAATCACCGGCGAGGGGTGGACCTGCAATGGCTCGCCTATCGAGGTGCCGTGGCGCTGGTACGTCTATATCGAACTGACGGACGGTTCCTACGACGATCACCGCGAGGGCATCCATTATGTCACCTATATCGAGGCGGAACGGCGCGCGATGAAATGGCAGGTCGATCTGGGATTGCCTATCAAGGTCACCTCGCTCGACCCGAAGGTGGTGCCGTTCGCAATCGTGGGTTCGGTACAATGAACCGCAGGCGCCCCAACACGCCCGCGACGCATTTTCAACACGTCGACCGGGTCCACTCGAAGCGGCTGATCGAACTTGCCACCGGCATTTGCGAAAATGCGACGGATGTAGGGAATATGACCTATGCCGAAGTGGTGGCAGAGCAGCGCTCGCTCATGGACGCCATCGAACCGTTTCAACGGAAACTCGTCGCCGCGAAGCGCGAAGGCCGCGCCAACGACGTGATCCTCATCGGGAACCGGATCGACGCCCTGAACCGCCGCCTTGCCGCCTTAAAGGTGAGGCGGACGGAAACTGCCGCGAATAGGATTGGAGAAGGAAAGCGGTTCCTGAAAGCCGCGATACGGGACATCCTGCCGCTGGAACAAGCAGATGCCATATTCCAGCGAGCCAAGGAGCTTGAAGCTGCCGCAGTAGTAGAAAGGGGGGCCGGGCAATGACCGACCGCAGCCGCGACAATCTGCTGCGCATCCGCGACGTGAAGGCGCGCACCAAGCTATCGAGCACGACCATCTATCGCCGGATCGCGGCGGGCACCTTCCCGCCATCGACGCCCATCAGCGCGGGGCTGGTCGCGTGGTACGAAACCGATATCAATGATTGGGTAGCGAATCCCATGGGTTGGCGAGTCGAGCAGGAGCGAACAGCATGAAGTTTTTCCAAGACCGATATGGCGACCAATATCCAGTTAGTCGCATCCATAGGATCGTGGCGCTGCAAAGGTTGCGCGATGGCGAATCTCCGCACGCGGTGCGATACCAGACGGTCTACCTTGATGACGAACGTAAGGTGGAGGTAGCATCCGCCGACATCAGCGAGATTACTTCTGCCCCAGCCTACGTGATACCTGCCGCACCTGGGACGTACATGCTTGGCGGAGTTTTCTCGGACTACGAGACACCGGATGATGTTTGGAAGTCACCTGTCTTAGCATGGGGCATCGGATCTGATGGTGACATCAAACCGTGGACTGTTGATGGCGAAAACGACTTCCTTTCTCATCCCGGCCCGATTCTTCATCCTTGCGGTAAAGTCGATGAGCCTCACTCGACTTCTTACCGCAACATAGGCGATTGGTTTTCTGAGGAAATCAAGAGGGCGCAAGAGCGAGACGCCAAGGGAGAGGAATTGTGAAGCTATCCGATGAGCAAATAGAAGCTGGCAAAGCGGCAACTGTCTACGACCTGCCACCGCATCACGAACATAACGACTGCATCCGCCTCGCGTACGAATGGCTGGATGCGCAGCAGATTGTCAAACAGGCTCCGAAGCGATGGATGGCATTAAAGCACGTCATCCAAAATTGGGCCGGTCGGTACGTCAGTTCAACAGACGTGCAAGTCGCGGCGCAACTACATCCCCGGATTGAAGGCACTTATCCCAACTTCAACATCAGCCGCAGGCTGACCAGGCCGCACGACCGTCGGCTTGAGGGCATCGGTCAGGCCCTTAAGCATCCCAACTATCGCGAACTGTTGAACGAAAACCTATACCCTAGGCGTGAGGAATAAGTAGCTGCCCCGGCATGAGCCGCCGGGCCACCGCCTTATCGCCTCGGCCCCTCCAGCAAGTCGTTCGCCCGTATCATCCCATCCATCAGCAGGTCGGACCACTCCTGCGATAGTTCGCGCCGCCGCTCCATATGCCCAGCCCGGTCATATGCCGCCTTGACCTTGTTCTCTGGAACGTGCGCCAGCATCAGTTCGATAACCGCGTCATCGCCGACCCGCTTATGCCGGACGGCCAAGCTGTTCATCGTGGTCGAGAATGATGATCGCCAGCCGTGCGGGACGTGCCGCCCGTGGAAGCCAACGCGGTTGTAGAGGTATCCGAGCGCGTTCTCGCTGAGCGGCCGGTGACTATGCCGCTGACCGGGGAACACCAGCCGTCCGCGCCCGGTCAGACGATGCGCCGCGCGCAGCACGTCCACCGCCTGCCAGGACAGTGGGATGAGGTGCTCGAACTCTTCCTCGTCCTTGAGGTTCATCACCAATTTCATGCGCGCCGCCGGGACGCGCCACAAGGCCAGGTCGGGACCGTGGCGCTGCCCGGTCCAGTCGATCCCCTCGAACTCCGACCATTCGGCCCCACGGATCATACCCGGCCGCGATTGCGTCAATGCCAGCAGCCGGGATGCCAGTTTCGTCACCGGCGACGCCCCGGACGATTCGGCGGCAATCAGCACCTGCCGCGCCTCTGACACGTCGGTCAGCGCGGGCTGCCGCCCCTTCTTCGGCAGCGGCTTGAGCGCCTTGGACACCGCCGCCGCCGGATCGAGCGTCACGACACCTTCGGAGATATAGAGCGCGTACACGCCAGAAATGCGCTGGCGCAGCCGCCGCGCCGTTTCGATCGCGCCGCGATCCTCGACCGCTCGAAGCACCTTCAACACGGTCGGTGCGTCAATCGCCGACAGGGCTTTTCCCCCGATCTGGGGAAAAACGTCGCGCTCAAGGCTAGTAATCACGTCCTCGGCATGGACCGGGGCCCACCGCCCCTTCTGCATTTCGTGCCATGCCCGCGCCGCCTGTTCGAAGGTGATCTGCCGGGCCTCTTCGACCCGCTCCTGTTCGCGCGCTTCCTGGGCGCGCTTCCGTGCGCCCGACGGGTCGATATGGTCACGGATTTGTCGCCGGGCAGCGTCGCGCCGATCGCGCGCCTCCGACAACTTCATGTCGGGGTATGGCCCGAACGTCAGCAGCTTTTCCTTGCCGTCGAAGCGGAATTTCATTCGCCACGACTTCAGCCCGGACGGTGCGACATACAGGAACAGGCCGCCCGCATCCGCCATCTTATAAGGCTTGTCGCGCGCCACCGCCTTTTTGACCGCCGTATCTGTCAGCATCGTACCCCGACCCTTTCAGTCGATACCCCACATTATGCCCCCGATACCCCCGCGCTTGGCGGGAACAAAACGGGTTCGGTTGGGAGGGCCCATAGCCGAAAACGCACGGAAAAGCAGCCCTTGCGGGCCTAATCGCGTTCGAATGATTTGGGAAATTGGCGGAGCGGGAGGGATTCGAACCCTCGATACGGTTTTGCCGTATACTCACTTTCCAGGCGAGCGCCTTCGACCACTCGGCCACCGCTCCGCTGAAATCATGCCTGGAGCACGGGCCCCTAATGCGCTTCTGCCCGGCGCGCAAGCGATTGCGTGGGGGAAGCGGGTGAGGCAGTCTGTTCCGCCATGACGATCGCGCTTCTGCTCGCCGCGCTGTTTGCGCAGGCCTCGCCCGCTCCCGCCCCGGCCGCCACGCCACCGGGCGACCCCCTGCCCGGCGACTGGATCGCGGTTCCCGATGACGAGGTGCTGATCTTCACCCTGTCGAACGGCAAGATGGTGACGGTACGGCTCGCCGCCGCCCAGGCGCCGGTGCATGTCGCCAATATCCGCGCCTTGGCGCGGGCGCATTGGTGGGATGCGGGGACCAGCGTCTATCGCGTGCAGGAAAACTATGTGGCCCAATGGGGCGACGCGACCGAGAAGAAGCCGCTGCCGCCCGGTATCGTCGCCAATCCGCCGGCGGAATATGTCCGCGCCGGCAACAGCGCGGTGGCGCGGTTGAGCAAGCCCGATCCCTATGCCGCCTGGGCGGGCTATAGCCGGGATGGCTGGCCGTTGGCAGGGGATGCTTCGTCCGAATGGATACCGCATTGCTATGGCATGGTCGGCGTCGCGCGCGATCTGGCGCCCAGCACCGGGACGGGGGCGGAGCTTTACACGATCATCGGCCATTCGCCGCGCGGGCTCGACCGCAATATCGCGGTCGCGGGGCGGGTGATCGATGGGATGGAGGCGCTGTCCACTCTGCCGCGCGGCACGGGGGATCTGGGTTTCTACAAGGAAGAGGGGCAGCGTCTGCCGATCGTGTCGGCGCGGCTGGCGAGCGAATTGCCCGCCGCCGAGCGGCCGCATTATCAGTATCGCGAGACGGCGTCTCCTCGCTTCGCCGCCTGGATCAAGGGACGGGAGAATCGGAAGAACGACTTCTTCACCGTGCCGGCCGGGGGTGTGGATATTTGTGCGGCATTGCCGCCGGTTCGGAAGGCGCCTTGATCGGTTTGGTTTGAGCGTTGGGTGTGGCCAGAAGGCCCATGGGCGAAACGGGGCCGCTTACCGCGAAGCGGCCCCATCCGGCATCACGCCGCCTTCTTCCCCGGCTCGACCCGGTTGGCGACCAGATGATCCACCACCGCCGGGTCGGCCAGCGTCGATGTGTCGCCCAGCGCATCGACCTGATTCTCGGCGATCTTGCGCAGGATGCGACGCATGATCTTGCCCGAGCGGGTTTTCGGGAGAGCGGGCGCGAATTGCAGAGCGTCGGGGGTGGCGATCGGTCCGATCTCGCGACGGACCCACTGGACCAACTCGGCACGTAGCGCCTCGTCTTCCTCGACACCGGCATTCAGCGTGACGAAGGCATAGATGCCCTGCCCCTTCACGTCGTGCGGCATGCCGACCACCGCCGCCTCCGCCACCTTCACATGGGCGACAAGCGCGGACTCGACCTCGGCGGTGCCCATGCGGTGGCCCGACACGTTGATGACGTCGTCGACCCGGCCGGTGATCCAGTAATAGCCGTCCTCGTCGCGCCGGCACCCGTCGCCAGTGAAATATTTGCCCGGATAGGTGGTGAAATAGGTCTGGAAGAAACGGTCGTGATCGCCCCAGACGGTGCGCATCTGTCCCGGCCAGCTATCGGCGATGACCAGATTGCCCTCCACCGCGCCGTCCAGCACCTTGCCCTCGGCATCGACGATCTGCGGCAATATGCCGGGCAGCGGCTTGGTTGCCGAACCAGCCTTCAGCGGGATCGCACCGGGGATCGGGGCGATCATGTGACCACCGGTCTCGGTCTGCCACCAGGTGTCGACGATCGGGCAGCGCCCGTCGCCGACCACATGATAATACCATTCCCAGGCTTCGGGATTGATCGGCTCGCCCACCGACCCCAGCACGCGCAAGGACGACCGATCGGTCTTCTTCACCCATTCGTCGCCCTCGCGCATCAAGGCACGAAGCGCGGTCGGCGCGGCATAGAAGGTCGCGACCCGATATTTGTCGACGATCTGCCAGAAGCGGCTGAAATCGGGGTAATTGGGCACGCCCTCATACATCAGCGTCGTCGCACCATTGGCGAGCGCGCCATAGACGACATAGCTGTGCCCGGTGACCCAGCCGACATCGGCGGCACACCAGAAGACCTCGCCCTCGCGGTAGTCGAAGACATGTTGGTGGGTGTAGGACGCCCAGAGCAGATAGCCGCCGCTGGTGTGCAACACGCCCTTGGGCTTGCCGGTCGAGCCGCTGGTATAGAGGATGAACAGCGGGTCCTCCGCCCCCATCGGCTCCGGCGGACAGTCCGTGGCGGCGGCTTCGACCAGATCGCCATACCAGGCGTCGCGACCCGGCTTCATCGTCACATCGACGCCGCTGTGGCGGACCACCACGACATGATCGACCACCACCCCGTCATGCTCCAGCGCGGCATCGACATTGGCCTTGAGCGGCACCGCCTTGCCCCCGCGACAGCCGCCATCCGCGGTGATGACGATGCGCGAGTCGCAATCGACGATGCGATTGGCGAGGCTTTCGGGGGAAAAGCCTCCGAATACGATCGAATGGATCGCGCCGATCCGGGCGCAGGCCAGCATCGCGAAGGCGGCTTCGGGGATCATCGGCAGATAGATGGTGACCCGGTCGCCCCTGGCGACGCCCAGCCCCTTCAGCGCATTGGCGAGGCGCGAAACCTGTTCGTGAAGCTCGCGATAGGTGATCCGCCGCTCGGTGCCGGGGGCATCGCCTTCCCACAGGATCGCAACCTGATCGGCGCGGGTCTCCAGATGGCGGTCGATGCAATTGGCCGCGACGTTCAACTGCCCGTCGGCGAACCAGTTGATACGGAAATCCGCCTCGGCGAAGCTGGTGTCCTTCACGGTGGTGAAGGGCGTGATCCAGTCCAGCCGCCCTGCCTGTTCGCGCCAATAGCCGTCCGGATCGGTCCGCGCCGCGTCATAGGCGCGGGCATAGCCATCGGCGTCCATCGACGCGCTGGCAGCCCAATCGGGTACAGGGTGAAGTTGTGCGCTCATGCCTGTCTCTCTCCTATTTGCAGCAATCTTTAGCAGTCCAACATGGCAAATGCCTATCGGGTCCGTGACAAAGTGTGCGCCGCAGCGGCTCGCCGGATCGGGTACGCAATACGTCAAAGGTTAAAAACGTAACGACGCCGCCGACAAAGAGCAGGCGAGGTTTTACAAAAAATTACTCCATTCCGAGCAAGATGCGGGCAGCTTTCCCTGTTCCTCAGGTCAAAGCAACGCTACAGCGTCACTTGGGCCAGGTTTCGAGGGGGGACGGACCGAGCATGATCGCGACTGCCCATGATCCAGCCGACATTCCCGCCGGGTTTGCCGCCATCTTGGCGCGCAGCGGCGAAATGGGACGGCTGATCGCGGGCTTCGACTGGAACGAGACGCCGCTGGGCCCCATCGCCGGCTGGCCGCAAAGCCGCCTGACCGCGATCGGCATCGCGCTGGCATCCTCGATTCCGACCGCGACGATCTGGGGACCCCAGGGCATTCTGATCTACAATGCCGCCTATGCCGCCTTTTCCGGGGACCGGCACCCCGCGATCCTGGGGCAGAAACTGGTCGATAGCTGGCCGGAAGCCGCGGTCTTCAATGCGCAGGTGATCGCGACCGTGCTGGGCGGGGAACCGCTGGCCTATCGCGACCAGGCGATGTTGCTGGCGCACCGGGGCGTGCCCGAGCAGCATTGGCTCGACCTGGACTATACGCCGGTCGCGGACGAGAGCGGGCGGCCAGCGGGTATCATGGCGACGGTGATCGACAGCAGCGCCCGGATGCGCGACCGGCAGGAGCGCGAGGCCGCCATCGCCGCCGCCCGCGAAAGCGAGGCCCGGTTCCGCAACGTCGCCGACCATGCGCCGATCATCATGTGGGTCACGCGCGCGGACGGCCACTGCGTCTATATCAACCGCGCCTGGACCGTGCAGACCGGCCTGCCGATCGAGCAGGGGCTCGACTTCCAATGGCTGAAGGCGATCTTCCCCGACCACCGCGCCACGCTCGAAGCCGCGTTCCGCGACGCGAGCGAAAGGCGCGAAGCGTTCAACCTCGAATTCCGCATGCTGCACCATGACGGCGGCTATCGCTGGTCGATGGTGACCGCGATCCCGCGCATCGACGAGGACGGCACCTATCTGGGCATGGTCGGTTCGGTGTTCGACATTGACGAGCGCCGCCGCGCCGAAGAGACGTTGCGCGACGTCAATGCGGAGCTGGAGCGGCGTGTGGCCGAGGCGCTGTCCGAGCGCAAGCTGTTCGCCGACATCATCGATTCGACCGGCACGATGGTTCAGGTCCTGGGCTTCGACCATCATTATCTGGCGATCAATCGCGCCGCCGCCGACGATTTCGAGCGTGTCTTCGGCATCCGCCCCCAGATCGGCCAGAACAAGAGCGACGCGATGGCGCGTCGACCCGACATATTGGCGATCATGCGCGGCTATTGGACGCGCGTGCTGGCGGGCGAGGATTTCTCGGTCATCCAGGCGCTGGACGATCTGGACGGCACGCGGCGGCATTACGAACTGCGCTTCAGCCCGCTGGTCTCGACGGACGGCACCCCGCTGGGCGCCTATCAGTTCGCGACCGACGTGTCGGAACGACTGGCGCAGCAGGAAAGGCTGGCCGACATGGAGGCGCAGCTCCGACAGAGCCAGAAGATGGAAGCGGTCGGCCAGTTGACGGGTGGCATCGCGCACGACTTCAACAATCTGCTTCAGGTCGTGGTCGGTAATCTGGAGATGCTCGATCGTTTCCTGCCGATCGACGAGCATCCCCGCGCCAAGCGGGCCGCGATCAATGCGATGACGGGGGCCAAGCGCGCCGCGACGCTGACCCAGCGGCTGCTCGCCTTTTCGCGGCGGCAACCGCTCGCCCCGCAATCGGTCGATACGGTGCGACTGGTCGACGGGCTGTCCGATCTGCTGACCCGGACGCTGGGCGAGCAAGTATCTCTGGCGGTCGAGGCCACCCCGGACCTGTGGACGGTCGAGGCCGATCCCAACCAGCTCGAAAGCGCGATCCTGAACCTGGCGGTCAATGCGCGCGACGCCATGCCGCATGGCGGCACCCTGTCGATCAGGATGCGCAATGCGACGCTGGACGGGCTGGCGACGATGGCGGCGGGGCCCGTCCCCTATCCGACCGATCCCGGCGACTATGTCGCGATCGACGTCAGCGACACCGGCATCGGCATGGACCGCGCGACGCTGGGCCGGGTGTTCGAGCCCTTCTTCACCACCAAGGAGGTCGGCAAGGGTACCGGCCTGGGCCTGTCGATGGTCTATGGTTTCGCCAAGCAATCGGGCGGGCAGGTTCATATCGATTCGCATCCGGGTCGGGGCACCTGCGTCACGCTTTTCCTGCCCCGCCACCATGGCGAGGCGGCCCCGATCGTCGAGGCCCCTGCCGCCACCCGCCCGACGCGGGGCTCGGAGACGATCCTGGTGGTCGAGGACGATGCCGATGTCCGCGCCTATTCGACCGAGGCCTTGCGCGAACTCGGCTATGACGTGCTGGAGGCCGATGACGGCGCATCCGCGCTCGCGCTGCTCGACGCGCCGGAGGCGTGCCGGATCGCGTTGCTGTTCTCGGACGTGGTGCTGCCGGGGGGCATGACCGGAGCGGACCTGGCCTCCGCCGCGCGGTCGCTTCACCCGCAGTTGAAGGTGCTGTTCACCACCGGCTATGCCCGTGACGTGATCGTCCATGGCGGACGACTGGACGCCGGCGTGGCGCTGATCACCAAGCCGTTCGACTTCGCCGATCTGGCGGCGCGCATCCGGGCGATGCTGGACGAGTGACGAGACGGACCGGAGGCGGGCGGCCGTTCCTACGCCGCGCCATCCGTGCCCATGGCCATGCTGTTCGAAACCGGCATGGCGATGGTGCAGTGAACGCCTTCCGGCCCCAGCACATAGGTGGTGCGGGCACCCAGTTGATAGGGCAGCGCCTGCTCGATCAGCTCGCGCCCCTGCCCGCCGCGATGCCGCGCCGGGTCGGTCGCGCGCATATCGACGCCGCTTTCCTGCCAGTCGATATGCAGCCACGGCTTTCCCCCTTCGCCGTCCGCCTCCAGCGTCCACCGGATCGACAGGCGGCCACCCGACTGCCCCAGCGCGCCATATTTGACCGCATTGGTCGCCAGTTCGTGCAGCGCGATGGCGAGCGTGTGGATGGTCGAGGAGCGAAGGCGGACCCCGGCGGGCCCGTCCAGCGTGACGCGGTCGGCGCGCCCCCCCATCGCGTCCACCTCGCCGCGGATCAGGTCGTCGAACGACACCCGGTCATGCTCGCTCAGCCGCGACAACAGGCCCTGCACCCGCGACAGCGCCTCCAGCCGGTCGTTGAACTGGGCGTGGAAACCCACGAGATCGTCGTTCGCCCGCACGCTGTCATTCGCGATCGATCGGACCACGCCCATCAGATTGCTGGTGCGATGCTGCAACTCGGCGATCAGCACGCGCTGCAACGCATCGGCCTTGCGCCGTTCGGTCAGGTCGGAAGTGACGACCAGAAAGCGGTTGGCCCGATCCTGCCCGTAAGGCAGCAACGAAATGGTGCTGCTGGCCCAGACCAGCGTCCCGTCGGGGCGGCGATAGCGCTTGTCGAGCGCGCCGGGCGTTCCCGTCGCGGCGGCCCGCTCCATCGCGTCCAGGCTGGGGCCGACGTCATCGGGATGGGTCAGGTCGGCAACGCCCAATGTCAGCACCGCCTCGCGCGGCCGCCCGACGATCCGGCAAAGCTCGTCATTGACCCGCAGGAACCGGCCATCGGGCGCGATGACGGACAGACCCACCGGTGCGGTGGCGAAGATCGCCGCCAACTGGCTCTCGCTATCGGCCAGCTTGATCCGCACCATCTCCTCGCGAAGCCGCATGAGTTCGGCCTGCGACGTCTTCCACTCGGTAATGTCGCGCGTGGTTGTCGCCACGCCGTCACCCAGCTTGACCACCGTCTGATAGAACCAGCCATCGAACTGCTCATGGACATAATGCCGTTCGTTCTGCTCGGCGATCCCGGTCTCCGTCACCCGCCGGAAGGTGTCGAAAATCCCCTCCACCACCACGCCGGGATTGCGCTCAAGCAGGCTCTGGCCGCGGACATCGCCGTACAGGCTTTCGGAGGTATGGTTGTTCAGCACCCAGCGGAAATCGACGATCTGCCCCGCATCGTCCCGGATCGCCTCGAACACCTGGATCATGTCGGTCGACGCATCCATCGTCGCCTGAAGCAGGTCATGGCTCACCGGCAATCCGGGCTTACGCTTATCCATGGCTTCCTCATCCACGTTCGTGCGCGCCGCGAATGCCCGCCGCACCGGGACAGAGAATAGCAGGGGTGGTCGGCTCCGTAACGAACATATGTCGGATCGGCCCCGGCCTTCGCCGGGCCGCGACGATCGCCGATGGCGCGCTTTTGCGCCGGTCCACGTGCCCCACGCACCCGAGTCGCCCGATTGCGCGTTTGGCGCGACGGGATGAAAGGATGGGGATGGCATCGCGGTTTCGGCAATTCTGGAGCGAGGAGGACTGGTCCTTCGCCCCGCATGAGCGGCCGACCATTCCCGGATCGCCCGGCAATTTCGACCATCCCCACCGCCGGCGCATCGCCTATGGCGTCATCGCCATCCTGATCGGGCTGACCGGCGGGCTGGGCAATGCGCTGGTCCAGGTCAATACGGTGCAGTTGCAGGGCGCACTGGGGCTGGACCCGACTGAGATCGCGTGGCTGCCCATCGTCTATGTCATGACGAACGCCTCGATCAATCTGTTGCTGATCAAGTTCCGCCAGCAATTCGGGCTGCGCCCCTTCGCGCTGCTGTTCGCCGGGCTCTACACGATCCTGACCTTCGCACATCTGTTCGTGCGCGACTTCTCCACCGCGATCGCGGTGCGCGCGGCGAGCGGCATGGCGGCGGCGGCGCTGTCGTCGCTGGGGCTATATTATATGATGCAGGCCCTGCCGGCGAAGTGGCGGTTGAAGGCGATCGTGCTGGGCATCGGTGTGCCGCAATGCGCGACGCCGCTGGCGCGGCTCTTCTCGCCCGAGTTGCTCGCCATGTCACAGTGGCGGACGCTTTACATGTTCGAGTTCGGGCTGGCGGCGGTCAGCCTTGCCGCGATCATCGCGTTGCGCCTGCCGCCGACTCAGCGGGTCAAGGCGTTCGAGCCGCTCGATTTCCTGACCTTCGCGCTCTACGCCCCCGCCATCGGACTGTTCTGCGCGGTGCTGGGCCAGGGTCGGCTGGTGTGGTGGACCCAGGCGGCCTGGATCGGCTGGGCGCTCGCCATCGCCATTCCGCTGCTCGCCGCCGCGCTCTGGATCGAGCATCACCGCGCCAACCCGTTGCTCAACACCCGCTGGCTGGGGTCGATGGACATCATCCGCTTTGCCATCGTCACGATCATGGCGCGCATCGTCCTGTCCGAACAGAATTTCGGCGCGGTCGGGCTGCTCACCGCGCTGGGCCAGAATAACGACCAGTTCGGGACGCTGTTCACCATCGCCTTCCTCGCCTCGATCGCGGGGGTGATCATGAGCGCAGTGACGCTGGACGTGAACCGGCTGACCCATCCGGTGATGTTCGCGATCGGGCTGGTCGCCATCGCCGCCTATGCCGACAGCTTTTCGACCAACCTCACCCGTGCGCCAGAGCTGTACGCGACCCAGGCGCTGATCGCTTTCTCGACCACCTTCTTCCTGGGCCCGTCGCTGCTGTTCGGGATGACCCGCGCCCTGCAACAGGGGGCTGGGCATGTCATCAGCTTCATCGCGTTGTTCGGGGTGCTCAATTCGGTCGGCGGCCTGGGCGGCACCGCCTTGCTGGGTACCTATCAGGTGATCCGCGAAAAGGCGCATAGCGCCGCCATCGTCCAGAATATCGACCCCACCGACCCGCAAGTGACGCAGCGTATCCAGGCGGGCGGCGCGCGAGTCTCAGGCGTGGTCGGCGATCCGACGCTCGCCCGCGCGGAAGGAGCCGCTTTGCTGTCGCAGGCCGCCACGCGGGAGGCCAATATCCGCGCCTATAACGATGTCTTCCGGCTGGTCGCGGCGCTGGCCGCCGCCGTCACCCTGTTCCTCGCGCTACTGACCTGGCGACGTGCCCGGCGCACGCGCGCCGCTGCCAAGGCATAAGCCATGACCGACACACGATCGCCCGTCTCCCCCACCCCCATGTCCGAGGAGGCCGCCGCCGAGGCGGGCGTGCCGCCGCCCGCCCCCGCACCGGTTCCCCCGCCCGCCCCGGCCTCGGGTTGGCGACCGCCATCGGGTGGATGGCGGTCGCGCACGCTGATCGCGCTGCTCGTCATCGGCGGGGTGGCGGCGGTGCTGGCGGCGTGGCGGCTGCCGCCCTTCGCGACCGATCGCCAGTCGACCGACAATGCCTATGTCCGCGGGCGGACCACGGTGATCGCGCCACAGGTCAGCGGCTATGTCACCGCCGTGCTGGTCAAGGATTTCGAGACGGTCCGCGCCGGCCAGCCGCTGGTCCGCATCGACGACCGAATCTATCGCCAGCGCGTCGATCAGGCGACCGCACAGGTCGAGGCGCAGGCGGCGACCCTGGCGAACAGCCGACAGGCCGCCGCCTCGCGCACCGCAAGCCTGGCCGCGCAGGACGCCGCCGTCGCCAATGCCGAGGCGCAACTGATGCGCGCCCGGGCCGATATGGCGCGGGTCAACGACCTCGTCACCGACGGATCGGTGTCCTTGCGCGAACGCGACCAGACGCTGGCAACCCTGCGGCAAGCGCAGGCAGCACTGCGGCAGGCCCAGGCGGCGCGCGAGATCGCGCGGCAGGACATTCGGACGGTGCAGGTCGGGCGCGGCGGGCAGCAAGCGGGCGTATCGGGGGCGGAGGCCGCACGGCGGCTGGCGCAGATCGACCTGGCCAACACCGTCATCCGCGCGCCCGAGGACGGTCGCCTGTCCGAAGTCGGCGTGCGGCTGGGCCAATATGTCACGGCGGGGTCGCAATTGATGTTCCTGGTGCCGCCCGAGACCTGGGTCATCGCCAATTTCAAGGAAGCCCAGACCGCGCGCATGGCGGTCGGACAGTCCGCCAGCTTCACCGTCGATGGCCTGAACAATGCCCGGCTGAAGGGACATGTCGAGCGCATCTCCCCCGCCGCCGGTTCGGAGTTCGCGGTGCTCAAGTCCGACAATGCGACCGGCAACTTCACCAAGGTACCGCAGCGTATCGCGGTGCGCATCCGCATCGATCCGGGCCAGCCGCTGGCGGCGCGGCTTCGTCCCGGCATGTCGGTGCAGGCCAGCGTCGATACGGCCGGCGGGCCGAGCGTGCGATGAGGACCCGCATCGCCCTCTCCCTCGCCGCCGCGCTGGCGCTGGCGGGCTGTATCGGCCCGCGCCCGGAGCGCCCCGCCGATACCGCCGTCGTGCCTCCGCCCGCCTGGCGCACTGCGCTGGGGCCGGGCAGCCCGATCGCCGCCGACTGGTGGCAGGCCTTCGGCGATCCGCAAATGACCGCGCTGATCGCACAGGCACTGGCCAACAGCCCCGATCTGGGCAGCGCCGCGGCCCGCGTGGAAGAGGCGCGCGCGCAGGAACGGCTGGCCCGAGCGCAGCTTTCGCCCAATGTGACGGCGGGCCTACCGCTGACCGAGGGGCGCAGCGTCACCGCCTTCGGCACCGGGCTCGACCAGTTCGGGTCCCAACCGGTGGTGCAGGCCAGTTACGATTTCGACCTGTTCGGCCGGTTGCGCAACGCGCGCGCGGCGGCACGCGCGCAACTGCTGGCGACCGAGGCGGCTCGCGATACCGTCCGCCTGGCGCTCGCCGCCTCGGTCGCGAGCGGTTACGTCTCGCTTCGTGCCCTGGACCACCGTCTGCATATCGCCGAAGAAACGCTGGCGGCGCGCGCCGATGCGCTGCGTATCGCGCGGCGGCGGGCGGAGACGGGCTATACCTCCAACCTCGAACTGCGGCAGGCGCAGGGCGAGTATCGTGCGACCGAGCAACTGGTCGCCGCCGCCCGACTGGCGGTCACGCGGCAGGAAAATGCGCTGAGCGTCCTGATCGGCGGCACCCCCGGTCCGATTCCGCGCGGGCTGCCTATCGACAGGCTCGTCCGCCCCGCCATCCCCGACGGGTTGCCCGCCGATCTGCTGCGCCGCCGTCCCGACCTGTTCCAGGCCGAACAGGCGCTGGTCGCCGCCGACCGCTCGCTCGACAGCGCGCGCGCAGCGATGCTGCCCAGCCTGGGGCTGACCGGGTCGGCGGGGGTGGTTCTGTCCAACGCGCTCGCCAATCCGATCACCATCTTCTCGATCGGCGGCAGCGTGCTCGCGCCGATCTTCGACGCCGGGCGCCTGCGCGCGCAGGCGGATGCCAGCGCGGCGCGGCGCGATCAGGCGGCCTATGCCTATCGCCGCACCGCGCTGACCGCCTTTCGCGAGGTGGATGACAGCCTCGCCTCGGTCCGCCGATCGGGGGAGCAGGCGGTGGCCTTGGCGGGGCAGCGCGATGCACAGGCCGATGCGTTGCGCATCGCGTCCAACCGCTACCGCGCGGGCTATTCCTCCTATCTGGAACAGCTCGATGCGCAACGCGGCCTCCTGAACGCGGAACTCGCACTGGCCGAGGCGCAGGCCAGCCAGTTGACCGCCTATATCACCCTGTATCAGGCGATGGGTGGCGGCTGGTCCCCCGATGCGATCCGCGCGACGGGACGGTAATCGGTCCGTCATGGAACGCACGCGACCTTGACGCGCTGACGCCATCGAACCGATTCTGGACCAAATCGCCAATGGGAGATTCGATATGGCTGTGAATGTGATCTACAAGACCAAGGCGACCGCCACCGGCGGGCGCGACGGCGCGGCGCGGTCGGAAGACGGCTCGGTCGACGTCAAGCTGGTCGTCCCCAAGGAAATGGGCGGACCGGGCGGCGAAGGCGCCAATCCGGAAAAGCTGTTCGCCGCGGGCTATTCGGCCTGCTTCCTGGGCGCGATGAAGGCGGTATCGGGCAAGGAAGGCGTGAAGGTGCCGCCGGACGCCAGCGTCACCGCCGAGGTCGGCTTCGGCCCGCGCGAGGAAGGCGGCTATGGCATCACCGTCGATCTGGCGGTGAGCCTGCCGGGTGTCGATCGCGCGGACGGCGAGCGCCTGATGCACGCCGCACATCAGGTCTGCCCCTATTCCAACGCCACCCGCAACAATGTGAATGTCGGCCTGACGCTCGCCTGAGCCCCGCCATTCACCGACTCGAAGCCCTTCGCCTTTATCCGGGCGGGGGGCTTTGCCGTTCAAAGGACCCGATCATGACCCGTCCCACCGGCACCGAATCCTTCGCGCTCAACCAGACGATGCTGCGTATCCGCGATCCCGAGCCCTCGCTGGCCTTTTACCAGCAGGTGCTGGGCATGACGCTGCTGCAGCGGCTCGATTTCGAGGAGATGCGATTCTCGCTCTACTTCCTCGCCTATCTGGCGGAGGGGGAAACGATTCCCGAGGATCCCGCCGAACGCGCCCGTTTCATCTTCAACCGCGAGACCACGCTGGAGTTGACCCATAATTGGGGTACCGAGTCCGATCCCGCGTTCCAGGGCTATCATGACGGCAATAGCGATCCGCGCGGCTTCGGCCATATCGGGATCAGCGTCGCCGACGTGGCGGAGGCCTGTACCCGGTTCGAGACGCTAGGCGTGCCCTTCAAGAAGCGACCCCAGGACGGCAAGATGAAGGATATCGCCTTCATCACCGATCCCGACGGTTATTGGATAGAAATCCTGTCGGCGAGCGGAATGACCAAGTGCGTCGGAACCAATCCTTAATCAAATATTACCATCAAAACTTGCGGTTATCGAAACCGGATATTTACGGCTTGTGACCATTATGGGCATTCAAGCCGGAGGAAATTGGTACACGCCTACCCTCCGTCTTCCCGAAGACGAGCTTCTTCCTGCTCGTCCGGTCGGTCGTTGGAGGGTTTGACGTAATGTTGTCCTGGTTTGCCAAGACGGCGCCGATTCGCTTGAAGTTCGACGTCCTGACGATCGTCTATGGCGCGATCGCGGCCACCGGCCTGGCGGCGACGATCGTCGCCAGCGGCGGCATCGCCCCCACCCCGCCGATCATCGCGGCGGGCGTGGCGTTGCTGGCCTCGCTGATCGTATCGCGCGTCAGCCGCAAGCTGATCTGCGATCCCTATGTCGGCAGCGTCGTGACGATGGAAAATCTGGCGGCGGGCCGGATCGAGGGCGACGTACCCTATACCGAGTATCGCGACTGTATCGGCCGCATCGCCAAGGCGGTTCAGGTGTTCCGCCAGAATGCCGCCCATGTGCAGCAGGCCGCACAGGCGCAGCAGGTCGTCGTCAGCGCGCTGGGCAAGGGGTTGAGCGAGCTGGCCGATGGCAATCTGACCGAGACGATCCACGCGCCCTTCCCCGCAGATTACGAGAAGCTGCGCACCGACTTCAACCGCGCGATGGAAACGCTCGCCCGCGCCATGGGCACGGTGACGGTCGCGACGCACGGCATCAATGCGGGTGCCAACGACATCCGCCAGGCATCGGACGACCTGTCGCAGCGTACCGAGCAGCAGGCCGCGAGCCTGGAGGAAACCGCCGCCGCGATGGACGAGATCACCTCGACCGTTCGCCAGACCGCCGAGGGCGCCAACCGTGCCAACCGCGCGGTCTCCGACGCCCGGATCGAGGCCGAACAGTCGGGCGAGGTCGTGCGCCGGGCGGTGGACGCCATGGCGGGGATCGAACGCGCATCGAGCGAGATCTCCGAGATCATCAGCGTCATCGACGGCATCGCCTTCCAGACCAACCTGCTCGCGCTGAATGCGGGCGTCGAGGCGGCCCGCGCCGGTGATGCGGGCAAGGGCTTCGCGGTCGTCGCCTCCGAAGTGCGCGCCCTGGCGCAGCGCTCGGCCGACGCGGCCAAGGATGTGAAGTCGCGCATCCTCGCCAGCTCCGAACAGGTCGAATCGGGCGTCAGCCTGGTCAGCGACACCGGCAAGGCGCTGGAGCGGATCATCGTCCAGATCGCCGAGATCAGCACGCTGGTCGAGGACATCGCCAGCTCGGCCGAGAAGCAGGCGATCGGGCTTCAGGAAGTCAACACCGCCGTATCCGCGATGGACGGCGTGACTCAGCAGAACGCCGCGATGGTCGAGGAAGCGACCGCCGCCGCGCGGTCGCTGGCGGTCGAGGCCGACGGGCTGGCGCGCGAGATCGCCCGGTTCCGCATCAACAACCCGCCGGGCGACAGCTTCGTCGCGCCGCAGCCGGTCCACCAGATGCAGCAGCGGGCCGCCGCCGCGGGCCGCCGCATCGTCCAGGCCTCGCGCGCCGTGCCGCAGTCGGCGGGCAGCGCCGCCCTGGCCGTCAACGAGGACGACTGGACCGAGTTCTGATCGGTCGCGCTCCCGCCCCGTAATGGGGTGGGGGCTTCGGCCCGGTCTGGGACCTGCATCGCCCTTTCCGACCCGCCGACCATGACGTGGCCCATCAACCTCCCCGGAGTTCAGCCTTGACCGCCTTCCCCCTCGCCCCCGTGCTCGACACCGCCGCCGCGGCTCCGCTGCGCCAGACGCTGCTCGACCTGATCGCATCGGGCGATGCCGTCATCCTGGACGGGTCGCAGGTGGTCCAGACCGGCCAGGCCTGTCTTCAGGTGCTGGCCGGAGCCCAGGCGATGGCCGCGACGCTGAACATCGATTTCGAATTGAACGCACCATCCGAGCCGCTGGCTTCGATGATCGCACTGGCGGGGCTCGACGCCCTCGTCACTGTCGCCTGAAAGGCCCGATCCGATGAATCTCGACGAGATCCAGCAAATCTTCTTCCAGGAATGCGAGGAAGGGCTCGGCACGCTGGAAACCGCCTTTGCCGATCTGAAGCGCGGGCGCCATGACGACGAGACGATCAATACCGTGTTCCGCGCGGTCCATTCGATCAAGGGCGGCGCGGGCGCGTTCGGTCATGAGCGGCTCCAGCATTTCTCGCATCATTACGAGACGCTGCTCGACCTGATCCGCAACGGCAGCCTGGCACTCAGCGAACCGCTGATCGACCTGATCGTCGCGGCATTCGATACGTTGAGCGACCATGTCGCCGCCGCGCGGGGCGAAGCATCCGTCCCCGCCGACCAGGCCATGCTCGATCGGCTGGCCGCCGCCGCCGAGGGCGAGATACCCGGCGGCGCGACCGAAGCCGAAGTCGCCGCCGATCCCGCTCCCACCTCGCCCGCCGCCGCCGCCGCGCTCGACGATTTCGACGCGCTGTTCGCGATGCTCGAAGACCCCGCGCCGATGCAGGCCGCGGCGGAGGAGGTGGAGGAGGAAGCCGGTCCCGCCGAGTGGATCGTCACCATCCATCCCGGTCCGCGCGCCTTCGACCATGGTGCCGAACCGATGCTCACGCTGCGCGAACTGGTGCGGATGGGCGGGCGGACGCTGGGGGTCGATCTGTCCCCCCTTCCGCCGCTCGACACGCTGGATGCCGAACGCGCCTATATCGGCTTCACCATGGCGGTGCCCGGCACAGTCGAGGAAGACGATATCCGCGCGGTCTTCGACTTTGCTGATCCGCAATGCCGCCTGACCATCGTGCGCGACCGCGAGATCGTGGTCGAGACGCCGCCCCCCGCCGAGCCGATCCCCGTCGAGCCAGTCGCGACGCCGGTCGCCATCGTCGAGACAGCCGCGACCGCCCCGGTCGCTCCTGCCCCCGCCCCTTCGCCGGCACCCGCGCCGGTCGCCACCGCCCCCGTGACCGAAGCGGCGAGCGGCCCGCGCGTCGCGGCGGCCGCAGCGCAGACGATCCGCGTCGATCTCGACAAGCTGGACCGGCTGGTCAACCTGGTCGGCGAACTGGTCATCACCCAGGCGATGCTGGCGCAGCGCCTGTCCGAAAACGACATGGGTTCGATCTCCGAACTGTCCGACCTCGACCACCTGACGCGTGAGCTTCAGGATTCGACCATGGCGATCCGCGCACAGCCGATGAAGACGGTGTTCAGCCGCGTGCCGCGCATCATCCGCGAACTGGAGGTCGAGACCGGCAAGCGCGTCCGCCTGGAAGTCGAGGGCGAGATGACCGAGGTCGACAAGACCGTGGTCGAGCGTATCGGCGAGCCGCTGACCCATCTGATCCGCAACGCCGTCGACCATGGCCTGGAGACCCCTGCCGATCGCAAGGCGGTGGGCAAGGATGGCGAGGGCGTGGTGACGCTGTCCGCCGCGCACCAGTCCGGCCGGATCGTCATCACCGTCGCCGATGACGGGCGTGGCATCGATCGGGCGCGCGTCAAGGCCAAGGCGATCGAGCGCGGCATCATCGCCCCCGATGCGCAATTGTCGGAGGAGGAGATCGACAATCTGATCTTCGCCCCCGGCTTTTCGACCGCCGCCGTCGTCTCCAACATCTCCGGTCGCGGGGTCGGGATGGACGTGGTGCGCAAGAATATCCAGGCGCTGGGCGGGCGCATCGGCATCCAGTCCGAACTCGGCAAGGGGTCCAGCTTCTCGCTCAGCCTGCCGCTGACCCTCGCGGTGCTCGACGGCATGATCGTGACCGTGGGCGACCAGACCTTCGTCATTCCGCTGACCCATATCGTCGAAAGCCTGCGTCCCGGCATCGACGAAGTGCATGTGGTGGGCGGCCAGTCGCCCTTGCTCGACGTGCGCGGCACCTATGTTCCCGTTCACCGCGTCGGCGAGCAGCTCGGCGTGAACGGCGCGAAGGCGCGGCCCGAGGATGCGGTGCTGATCGTGGTGGAAAGCGACCAGGGGCAGGCGGTCCTGATGGTCGATTCGATCCAAGACCAGCGGCAGGTCGTGGTGAAGAGCCTGGAGGCCAATTACCGCGCCATTCACGGGCTGGCCGGCGCGACCATCCTGGGCGATGGCCGGGTCGCCCTGATCCTCGACGTCGATGCGCTGATCGGACGCTGGCGGCGCGACGGGCGCGGCCCGAGCGCGTTCATCGAAGATCTCGCCGCGTGAGCACACTGTCCGCCATTGTCCCCCAGGGCAACGACCGCGAGATGGAGTTCGCCTTCTCGGCGTCCGACCACCGCGCGATCGCGGACATGATCTATGCCGAATCGGGCATATTGCTGCCCGATAGCAAGGCGAAGCTGATCTATGGGCGGCTGGCCCGGCGCCTGCGCGCCTGCGGGCTGTCGGACTTTCCGACCTATCTGGCGATGATCGAGCATGATCCGGAGGAAAAGGCGCGGGCGGTCGATGCGCTGACCACCAACCACACCGCCTTCTTCCGCGAAAATCATCATTTCGAGCATTTCCGCGACGAGCTTTGGCCCGCTTTCCTCCAGCGTCTGGCGAGTGGCGGGCGGGTCCGCGTCTGGTCGGCGGCCTGTTCGAGCGGCGAGGAACCCTATTCGCTGATGATGACCATCGCGGGGCAGGATGTCCGCGCCGCCGAGAAGCTGGCGAACCAGGATTTCCGCCTGCTCGCGACAGACCTGTCGCCCAGCGTGATCGCGACGGCACGCGCGGGGCGCTATCCGCTCGACACGACGCGCGCCATGCCCGCCTCGATGCGCCAGGCCTGGTGCCGCCGGGTCGGGGAGCAGGACGAACTCCACCCCGCACTGCGCGCGCCGATCGCGTTTCGCGAACTCAACCTGTTGCGCGGCTGGCCGATGAAGCGGCCGTTCGACGTCATCTTCTGTCGCAACGTCATGATCTATTTCGACGAAGCGACCAAGGCCCGGCTGTTGTCGCGCTTCGCCGACCAGATGGTCGATGGCGGCATCATTTACATTGGCCATGCCGAACGCGTTCCGCCGGAAGTATCGGCGCGCTTTCGCTGCATCGGTCGCACCGCTTTTCAGAAGGTCTCCTAATGGCCATACGCACGCTGATCGTCGATGATTCCCCCACCATGCGCGCGCTGATCGCGGGGATGTTGAGCCGCGACCCCGAGATCGAGGTGGTCGGTGCCGCCGAAGGGCCGCATCAGGCGCGCGACATGATCAAGACGCTGGACCCCGATGTCCTGACGCTGGATGTCGAAATGCCCGACATGAACGGGCTCGATTTCCTCGAACGCATCATGCGGTTGCGCCCGATGCCGGTGGTGATGCTGTCGACGCTGACCCAGGCGGGCGCGGAAGTGACGATCCGCGCGCTGGAGCTGGGCGCGGTGGACTGCTGCGCCAAGCCCGCCGCCGGCTGCGTCGACCGCAGCCTGATCAACAGCGTCAAGGCCGCGGCAGGCAGCCGCCGCCCTCGTCCCATAGGCTTGCCGCAGGCACCGGTGTCGATGGCGAATTTCCAGCCGCGCCCCCAGTCCATGATCGCCATCGGGGCATCGACCGGCGGGGTCGAGGCGCTGATCCAGGTTCTGAGCGGCTTTCCCGCCAATTGCCCGCCGACGGTCATCGTCCAGCATATGCCCGCGACCTTCACCACCAGCTTCGCCGCGCGGCTCGACCGGCTGTCCAAGCCGACCGTGGCCGAGGCACGGCACGGCCAGCCGCTGCTTCCCGGCCATGTCTATCTGGCACCGGGCGGCACCCATCATCTGGAGATCGGCGGCACGGCGGGCCAGTATCGCGCCCGGCTGATCCCCGACGATCCGACCAGCGGCCACCGCCCCTCCGTCGATCGCCTGTTCCAGAGCGTCGCCAAGGTCGCGGGCGCGCATGCGGTGGGCGCGATTCTGACCGGCATGGGCCGCGACGGGGCCGAAGGGCTGCTGGCCATGCGCGGACAGGGCTGCCTGACCGTGGGGCAGGACCGCGACAGCTGCGTCGTCTATGGCATGCCCGGCGTCGCGCACGAGATCGGCGCGGTCAGCCGGCAGCTGACGCTCGCCCGGATCGCGCCCGCCCTGATCGACGGGTGTCGCGCATGATGGTCGCCACCAGCCCCCCAATGCCGCCTATCCCCCGCATGGCGCAGCGCGACGGCCTTCGCCGGATCAATGTGATCCAGGGCGAAACCCGCGTCAGCCAGGAAAAGGATGTCGTGCTGACCACCGTGCTGGGCAGTTGCATCTCGGCCTGCCTCTACGATCCGATCGCGGGCGTGGGCGGGCTCAATCATTTTCTGCTGGCCGAACCGGGCGTCGCGGATACCGATCCTAAATCTATGCAGCGTTATGGTGTCTACGCGATGGAAGTCTTGATCAACGCGATGATGGCCGTGGGAGCGCAACGGCATAGCCTGAAGGCGCGGCTGTTCGGCGGCGCGATGATGCGCGACGGCTTTCGCGACATCGGACAGGCCAATGCGCAATTCGCGCGTCGCTTCCTGGCGGACGAGCGGATCGCGCTGGTCGGCGAGGATGTCGGCGGGATCAGCGCGCGCCGCGTCGAATTCCGTCCGGCGCTCGGCCTCGCCCGGTGCCGCCATGTCACCGACGCGCCCTTGCCGCCACCGCGCATCGCCCGCCCCACCCCTCCGCCCGCTGCGACCGGCGACGTGGAGTTCTTTTGATGACCATCATCCCATTCCCGAATTCGAAGACGAAAGGCCAGTTCGTGTCCCAGACCATCATGACCGTGGATGATTCGCCCAGCATGCGGATGCTTCTGCGTGCCGCGCTGACCGACATGGGCTATCGGGTTCTGGAAGCCGAGGACGGCGTCCATGCGCTCGACACGCTGGACGGCGTGACGCCCGACACCGCGCCCGACCTGGTCATCACCGACATCAACATGCCGCGCATGGACGGTTTCGGCCTGATCGAGGCGCTGCGCCGCCAGCCGGGGCATCGCAACCTGCCGATCCTCGTCCTGACTACCGAAAGCTCGGACGAGAAAAAGGCGCGCGCGCGTGAGGCCGGGGCGACCGGATGGATCGTCAAGCCCTTCAATCCCGAAAAGCTCGCCGCGGCCATTCGTCGCGTGCTGCATTGATCCCGGAGGACAGGACCATGTCGCGTCAGCTCATCACCTTCCAGCTCGGCGACCAGATACTGGGCGTCGACATCATGGCGATCCGCGAAATCCGCGCCTGGTCGCCCGCCACGCCGCTGCCCAACGTGCCCGCCCATGTGCGCGGCGTCGTCAATCTGCGCGGCGTCGTCCTGCCGGTCCTGGACCTGCGGCACCGGCTGGGCTGGGGCATCACCGATCCCAGCGCGCGTCACGTCATCATCGTGGTCCGGATCGGCGACCAGCTTCAGGGCCTGATCGTCGATGCGGTCAACGACATCGTCTCGGTTCCCCCCGAATCGATGCAGCCGCTGCCCGACATGGGCGAGGCGACGGCGGCGCATTTCCTGGAAGGGCTGGCGACCATCGAACAGCGGCTGATCCTGATCCTGGCGCTCGACCGGCTGTCGGACAGCACCCACCTCACCGCCGAGGCGGCGTAACAACTCAAGTGACGTGACGGCGTATCCGTTTTGGAAGGTATTGCGTAATGGCCGACGTAAAGGTTCTGGTGGTCGACGACTCGCTGACGATGCGGGTCCTCATCTCGGGGGCGCTCGAACGCATCAAGGGGGTGGCCGTGGTCGGCGCCGCCGACGGCGCGGCGGAAGCGCGCGCGATGGTCGATCAGTATCGGCCCGAGGTGATGACGCTGGACGTCGAGATGCCGGGCATGAGCGGGCTGGATTATCTGGCGGAGATCATGGAGAATCGGCCGATGCCGGTCATCATGTTCTCGACCCGCACCGCCGCCGGTGCCGCCGAGTCGATCGAGGCGCTGCGGCTGGGCGCGATCGACTGTTTCCCCAAGCCCAAGGTGGCGGTTCAGGCCGAACTCGACGCGATCATCGGCAAGCTGGGCAAGCGGATCAAATCGGCGCGCAATGCCGATCTGAAACGGACCAAGGCGGGCGCACTGGGCCACGCCCGAAAGGCGCCCCCCGCCGCCATGAACTGGAACGGCCGTATCCTGGCGATCGGGGCGGACGCCGCCAACACCCAGGCGCTGTTCAACCTTTTCCAGGCCTTCCCCGCCAATTGCCCGCCCACCCTGGTCGTGCAGCAGATGACCGACGGCCTGCTGACCCCGATGGTCGAGCAGTTGCGCGATCAGATCGCCCCGAAGGTGGTCGAGGCGACCGACGGCATGAAGGTGGAACAGGGCACCATCTATTTCGCGCCGCAGGGCGAGACGCATATGGTGGTCGACAGCTGGCCCGCCGGTACGATCCGCCTGCTCGCCCGCGAACCCGTGGCGGGCGAGCGTCCGTCCATCTCGCTGCTCTTCGCGTCGGTCGCCAAGGCGGCGGGCAGCAACGGCCTGGGAGTGCTGGTCGCGCTGGACGATGAGGACGGCTCGGCGGGCCTGCGGGCCATGCTGGCGGGCGGGGCCTATGCCATCGGGCGGAACGGCACCGACTTCACCCTGTCCAAGGGTGCGGTGTCGCAACCGGTGGCGGGCGATGCGATCGCCGCCAATATCCTGAAGCTGTGCAGCAAATGATCCAGGACATGTCCGGCATGGTGTCGGTGGGCGGTGTCGACCGCCCGCTGGCCCATGCTCTGGCCGAGGAGCTGGTCGAACTGACCCGCTCGCTCGCCGACCTCGCCTATGAGCTGGCGAGCGATGCGGACACGCTGCGCCGCCATATGGTGGGCATCCAGTCGGTCGACCGGATCACCCAGGTGCAACTGGCGATCGCCGACATATTGCGATCCGATGCGCCGCTGTCCGATCGGATCGACGGCGTCACGCTGGAGACCCTGGCCGACAGCCTGCGCACCCGGATCGCCGACGCGCGCTGACCCGGATCAGATCGTACCGGGCAGAGGCTCGCGCAGCGTCATCCGCTCGATCAGCGGGCGCAGCGACGCCAGCCATTGGCGCACGCCTTCCCGCGTCGACTCGCTCAGGCTGAGCAGCGCCAGACGGCGATCGGTCGGGTGCGGCGCACTTTCGAACATCCCCAGCGAGATCAGCATATTGATCCAGCGGACCGCCGTGGTGCGCGGCACGCCGGACGCGCGGTAGCAGGCGCTGGTTTCCACCGGCCGTCCCGCCTCTTCCTCCAGAAAGACGAACAACAGCATGTCGAACGCCGGATCGGCGAACAGGCTGCCGTCGAAGAACTGACCGACCCCCTCGCGCGCGGAACGGATGACCCGGCCAATATCGGACGGTGCGATCCGCGTCTCATTCTCCTGACGCACCATCGACTCGACCAAGGCCAGTTCATCGCGAATGCGACGAAGGCGATCGTCGATGCCCGGCAGTCCGGCTTCTACCCCTGCATCGTAGCGGTCATCCATGACCTCCACTCTCCGACCCATATTAAACCCCACCGTCAGAAAGCTTGCGTCCGCACGGCAACTCGATCGGTATTCCGATTCCGCTGCGCCGTCGCAATTCTCCACTGGCCATGATGACGTCGAAATTAGGGTAGGTTAACCAAAAACTTAAGTTTGCGATCCGGAATTCGTCCCGATCCGGAGTAATTTCATGCTTTGCTATTATGCTGCGTCAGAAAAAGAGTTTTCGGATCGATAGCCGGATCGTGCGCCCCAGCGGATCGAGATAACCGGGCTGGTAACCGATCGGCACCGTGCCCGTACCATCGGTGACCCTCTGGCGCTGGTTGAACAGATTGTCGACCGACAGGCTGATCCGCGTCCCACGAACCCAGGGGTGTGCACGGACCAGGTCCAGCCGCTGGCCCAGATCGGCGAACAGGCGCAGATCGATCGTCGCCAGACTGCCGAAGTTCAGCGCCTGCGGATTGGCGGGGGTGCCGCCATTGACCCGCGTCGCGCTACGCCAATCCCCCGACAGCCGGACACCGACGCCGTTGTTGGAATAGCCCGCCTGCACTTCCAACTGATGGCGCGAGGTGCCACCGCTCGACCCGATCGCATCGCCGCGCAGCAGGTCGAGCACGGGCCCGCCATCCGCCACGGTCACCCGGTCGGCTAGTGTCCAGGTGTGGTAGAGCGCGAATTGCATCCGCCCGCCGCCGCCGCCACGACCGCCGCCAAAGCCGCCGCCGCCGCCCCGGAAACCCCCGCCACCCGGACCACCCGGACCACCCGGACCACCCGGACCACCCGGACCACCCGGACCACCCGGACCACCCGGACCACCCGGACCACCCGGGCCGCCGGGGCCGCCGGGGCCGTCCGCTGCCGCACGGGGCGCGCCCTGTCCACCGCCCTGCCCCTCGCCGCGCTGGCCGCCGCCCCGGCCGGGGAAATTTATGCCCGCAAAGGGATTGGGCCCGGTGCCCGCACGAAACGCCTCCAGTTCCTTCTGAATCTTCGACTTGATCGGCCGCGAGAAGTTGATCCCCCAGCGAAGCTGCGACCGCTCGGTCTGGGCGAAGTTGATCGGACGCGAATCGACGCGGAGCAGGTTGCCCGCTGCGTCGCGCGAGAAGCGATCCGGGAACGCCGCCTCGATCGCCGCGGTCGGCGTGGGGAAGGAGGCGATCGGATCGTCCGTGTTGATCCGATAATAGTTGGCGGTCAGGTTGATGTCCCGCTCACGCCATGGCTTCAGCGTCAGGCCCAGCTTCATGACGTGACGATTGTCCGCAACCAGCGCCGAGTTGCCGCCGGTCACGGCGGTGATCGTCGCGGTCGTCCCGCGCACATAGTCGAACAGGCGGACATTGGGCGTGGTGATCGTCGGATTGCCCAGTTGCTGCGCGGTGGGGGCGTCTTCCTGATCGGTCCAGGATGCGATGACCCGCACGCCATCGAGCGGCGACCAGTTGGCGCCATATCCCACCGTGGTCAGCGTGCCGAAGTCCGACAGATGATCCGCCCCGACATTGACGTTCAGCGACAGGTCGCCGATCGCGCCGAGAATCTGGCGGTCGCGATTGGCGATGGGCAGGTCCAGATTGACCTGGCCGTTGACGATGTCGCGCGACACGTCGCCGGTCTGGATCACCCCGAGCCGCGTCGAACGACTGGAGAAATCGCTGGTCTGTCCGCCCAGCTTGACGCTCGCCTGCACATCGCCCGCCGGAAGCGCGAAGACCCGGCCGTTGAGCAGCGCATCGACTTCGCCCGAGGACGAGGTCGAGCGGGCGAAATTGCGCGCCGCCATTCCCAACCCGTCGAGCGGGCCATAGGGATTGGCGGTCGGATCCCCCGCGTTCAACCGCGCCTGCAACCCGGTGATGTCCAGCCCGGTATCGGTCGCGACCCGGCTCTCCGCGCGGTCATAGGCCCCGGTCAGCGACCAGCGCCACTTGCCGATGTCACCGTTGAACACCGTGCCCAGATGTGCGGTCAGTCCGGTATTGTTCTGGACCAGCGGACCATAGGCATCGCTTAGGCGGCTGACCGTGGCGGTCGTGGCGAAGGGCGAATAGGGATTGCCCGCGGGCACCACCAGATTGACCGACGGCAGGCCGTTCCAGCTGTTGCTCTGCGTCGTCTGCACCTCGGCGTTGAACGAGGCGGACACCTTGTCGAAGATGTTGCGCGCATAGACGATATTGGCGTCCCATTGCCGCTGCGCCGATTGCAGCGTGCGATAGGGGGTCACGTCGGTGCTGGTCGCAGGGCTGCCCGCCAGTTGCGCGAGGCTCGGTGCCGCGCTCAACCCACTCGGCAGCCCGACCACGCTGGAGCTGGTGCCGGTCAGCGCGGCGAGGCCGGGGTCGGCGGTGACGATATTGCCGCCCAGCGATGCGTTGGACGAGGGCGCGATGATCCCGCGTTCCGCCTCGGTCAGTCGCGAAGTTTCCGAATAATCGGTGTGGATGCTCAGCCGCCGGTCGCGCCGGATCTGCAACTGGTCGAGCCGCAACTGCCCCATGGCGGAACCGCCCTGCGTCGGCACCTTGCCGATCGCCTCGACCGCCAGCGAGCGGAAGCGGGGGCGCAGGACGAAGTTGACCACCTTCTGATCGGCGCGATAGCCATATTTCAGCGCGACTTCCTCGGGCAGGATGTCGACGCGCAGGATCGCCTCGGTCGGCAGGTCGCGGATTTCCTGGAAGCCCGCGATGCGGCGACCGTTGAGCAGGATCACCGGCGATCCGCCGCGCCCGCTGGTCGTCTGCGGCGCGAGTTCGGTCAGCAGGTCGGCGACGCTCGACACGCCATAGCTGCGAATGTCGGCGGGGCTCAATTGCTGGTCGGGGGGAATGTCGCCGGGCACCCGGCCCGGCTCACGTCGGGCGGTGACGACGACATCGCCCTCCTCGCCCTCTTCCTCATCGGCCTCCGGCTCGGGCTGGGTGCGCGAAGTGGTGGACGGGGTCCGCTGGGGCGCGGCTGCCGCCGTGGCGGACGGGGAGGACGAGGTCGCCGCCTCCGGCGTGGCCGGCGTCTGCGGCGTGGTGGCGGAAGTGGCGGGGGTAGCGGGGATGGCCGCCACCTGCGCCTGCGCGATCGCCGGCATCGCACTCGCCAGCATCAAACCCGCCCAAAGCCGCATGTCCGTCCCTTTTCCCTATGTTCGGGTTTCGGGCGTTAGGACGCAAATGTCGCACAAATGTGCCGTGCGACGTGCCAAATGTCGCGGATTGGGGATTATGCCTCCGCCGTCATCCCAGTGAAGGCCGGGATGACGGCAAGATAGCGGGTCCGCCCGATCAAGGCCCCAGCCTTCGCTGGGTGGACGGATAAGGGATCAGCCGGCGAAGGCCTTTTCGATCACATAGGCCCCGGGCTGCGCGTTCGAGCCTTCGGGGAAGCCCATGTCCTCGAACTTGGCACCCAGCGACTTGATCATCTCCATGCTGCCGCACATCATGATCCGGTCGGTTTCCGGGTTGAAGCCGTGCGCGCTGGGCAGCCCCGCGAACAACCGGCCATCGTCGATCAGCGCGTCGATGCGCCCCGACGTGTGGAACGGCTCGCGCGTGACGGTCGGAACATAATGGAACTTCTCCGCCGCGACCTCGCCGACCAGGGGATCGTCGGCCAGCTTGCCCGCCAGTTCGTCGTGGAAGGCCAGGTCGCTGACCCGGCGGACCGAGTGGACGATCACGACCTCGTCGAACATGTCGTAAATGTCCGGGTCGCGCGCGACCGACAGGAAGGGCGCCAGGCCCGTGCCGGTCGACAGCATGAACAGCCGCTTGCCCGGCAGCAGCGCGTCGGCGACCAGCGTGCCGGTCGGCTTGCGGCCCAGATAGATCTGGTCGCCGGGCTGCACCTTTTGCAGCTTGCTGGTCAGCGGGCCGTCCTGGACCTTGATCGACAGGAAATCGAGCTTTTCGTCATAGGACGGGCTGGCCACCGAATAGGCGCGCAGCAGCGGCTTGCCGTTGTCGCCCTGAAGCCCGATCATCACGAACTCGCCCGAACGGAAACGGAAGCTGTCGGGGCGGGAGACCGAGAAGGAGAAGAGATGCTCGTTCCAGTGATGGACGCTCTGAACCGTCTCGACGCTCAGCGCCGCGGTCGGGGTCAGTTCGGGCAGGGCAGTATCGGTCGACAACCTCAAAACTCCTTTGCGCCCCGCGCCCGCCAATCGGTCGGCGGGGCGGGCGGATACGTCATGTGCGAATGAATCGGATGCGCCCTTACCAAGAATAGCGCAGGCTGCCTACAAAGGTCCGCGATGCCCCATAATAGCAGCCGTTGTTGAAGAAACAGCTGGTGATGTGGCGTCTGTCGAACAGATTGGCGACATTGGCGGTGAAGCTCAACCCCTCCATCGCCGGGCTGACCCGGCCGAGGTCATAGCCCAGCATCAGGTCGGCCAGCCAGTAATCGGGCGACTGGAAACGCCGGACCACGGTACGGCCCGCCGCAACGGTGGTCGCGGTCCCGTCCGATTCGCCGACATAGCGCACGCCAGCGCCCAGGCTCAGGCCGCCAAGGGCATTGGCGACACCGGCCTTGCCCAGATCATAGGACAGGAAGCTCGACGCGCTCCATTGCGGCACACCCAGCGGCCGGGTACCGGTAACCCCGCTCAGCTGGTCGCCGGTGCCGACCACAGGTGTGCCCTGCCGGACATAGGGATCGCTATAGGTGGCGGCGACGACCACGTCGAAGCCGGGGGCCACCGTGCCGCGCCCGTCCAGCTCGATCCCGCGCACCGAGACTTCGCCGATCTGCACCTGCGAATTGCTGGGGATGTTGCCCGTGCCCGCGCGCGGATCGGCGACCGGCACATTGCGGCGGCGCAGGTCGAAGGCGGACAGGGTGAACAAAGCGGTCGTGCCGCGCGGCTGGTATTTCAGCCCCGCCTCGTACTGGCGGCCCGTGACGGGAATAAAGTTGCTGCCGTCCCAGGTGCTGCCCGCCTGCGGCTCGAAGCTTTCCGAATAGCTGACAAAGGGCGAAAAGCCGATCTTCGTCTCGTACAACGCGCCCAGCCGCGTGGTGAACGCCGTCTGGTTCAGTCGGGTGACGGCATTGGTGTTCAGATTCTGCGTCGTCTGATTGTACGTGTCCCAACGCCCGCTGGCGATCAGTTGCAGCCCGCCGATCGCAATCTGGTCCTGCAGATAGACACCCACCTGATCGCGCTTGGTGTAATTGTGCGTCTGGGTGATCGGGAAGCTGGGCAGCGGCACGCCATAGACCGGCGCGAAGAGGCTGAGATTGGGGATGTTGAACACCGGGTTCGCGTTCGTGCCGGTGAAGAAAGCCTGGTAGTTCTCGCCGCGATTATGCTGCCAGTCGATGCCGCCCAGGATGGTGTGGCGGATCGGACCGGTGTCCAGCTTGCCGACCAGGTGGTTGTCGACGGTGAAGGTCTGGAACGCCTCGTCCGATCCGCCGCCGCCGCGCTGCATCGTCGAGAAATCGCTGTTGGCATTCGCCCCCGTGCCACGCGTGACGAACCCCGACCCGTAAATCTGCCGATAATGCAGCCCGATCGCCAGATAGCGCGCGCTGGTCGTCCAGCTCAGCCGGTCGGTCAGGTCGTGGCGGAACAACAGGGTCGCCGACTTTTGCGTCCGGTCGAATGCTTCATAGGACGGCTCGGACGTGTTGAAATCGACCGGCAGCACCCCGAACGGATTGGGCAGCGCCGATCCATAGGCGGGCACCCCGCTATAGGATCCCGATGCAGGGTCGCGCTGATAATTGAGGATCAAAGTGACGCTGGTGGCCTTGTCGGGCGCGAAGGTCAGCATCGGTCGCGCATAATAGCGCCGGTTGGCGGTCGCCCGGATGAAGCCGTCCGATTCCTCCGCGCCGGCGATCATCCGGAACAGCCAGCGATTGTCGGCGTCGAGCGGCTGGTTCACGTCGATGCTGGAGCGTAGCAGCGCGTAATTGCCGGCGGCCAGCTCGATCCGCCCGCCCGACCCGGCATAGGGCAGCTTGCTGGTCAGGTTGATCAACCCGCCCGGCGTGCCCGAGCCATAGGTGACGCCCGCCGGCCCTTTCACGACATCGACCGTCTCGACCAGATGGAAATCGACCTGCGGGATGGCATAGACCCCGCCCAGCAACCGCATCCCGTCCATGAACACGCCGGGGGAAAAACCGCGCAGGTATAGCTGGTCGTACCGGGTCGCGACATTGCCGCGCTGGTTGGGGGCGACACCCGCGACATAGCCCAGCGCCTGATTGATCGACAGCGCGTTGCGCCGGGTCAGTTCCGCCTGGTCGATGACCGTGATGCTCTGCGGCGTGGCGATCAGGGGAATGTCGGTCTTGGTGCCGGAGGCCGCGCCCTTCTTCTCGCGCTCGCCTTCGACCACGATCTCCTCGTTGCGCAACCGCTGCTGATCGTCATTCTCGATCCCGTCGCGGGGCGAGGCGAAGGCCGGAACGGCGGCCCCCAACATCCCCCCGGTGGCGCAAGCCGCCAACAGCGCTCCGCTCAGCCTGCGCATAAATTTCATTCCCTGCTATTGATAGTGACTCTCAAACTCTGCTAGGACCGTGTCTAAGGATTGACAAGGGGAAAGCGCGGGTGGCGTCACGCCAAGCCATGGACGACAAGGCCGGAGGGTCCTCGCACGCCGCCGCCACAGGGTGGCGCGGCGGATTCGCGATGGCGTGGCGCTGGTTCACCGCGATCGTCGGCGGCTATGGCTTCGCGGTCGCCGCCGCGATGCTGACCGCGCGGCTCCTGCCCGCCCCCGATGTCCTGACGCGGGTCGAGGTGACGGGCTGGCCGATGCTGCTGTCCTTCCTGGTCTATGTCGGGATCGGGCTTTGGGCGCTGCACGAGATTCGGTTGCGGCGCGTCAGTGCGGTGATCTGGGGCGGCGCACTGGCGATGGCGGCGCTGATCTGGTGGCTGGGCGTGCGGGCATGAGCGAAGCGACGACGAACGGCCAGCGCGGCTGGCGGCAGACCATGGCCTGGGCGCATGGCTGGCTGGGCCTGATCGCCGGGTGGGTATTGTTCACCATGTTCCTGACCGGCACCTCGGCCTATTTCCGGCCCGAGATCACCCAGTGGATGCAGCCCGAAATCCGCGCCTCGGCCGCTTCTCCCGAACAGGCGACCCAATCGGCGGTGCGGTATCTGCAGCGGATCGGATCGAACGATCTGCAATGGTATATCTATCTGCCCGATGGCCGGACCACCGCCACTCGCGTCTTCCGCATCCCCGCCAAGCCCGAGGGCAAGCGGCGCGGTGGTGAACTCGACCTCGATCCCGTCAGCGGCGCCCCCCTGACCGCGCGCGAAACGCGTGGGGGCGAGCATTTCTATCGCTTCCATTTCCAGCTTCAACTGCCGTATCCCTGGGGCCGCTGGCTGGCCGGACTGTGCGCGATGGCAATGCTGGGGGCGATCATCTCGGGCGTCATCACGCACAAGCGCATCTTCGCCGACTTCTTCACGCTGCGCTGGAACAAGGGGCAGCGCAGCTGGCTGGACGCGCACAACGTCACCGCGGTGCTCGGCCTGCCCTATCATGCGATGATCACCTACACGGGGCTCATCACTCTGGTCACCATGTACATGCCGTGGCCGGTGCTGATGAACTATGCCAAGCCCGCGCAGTTCATGCAGGTGGCCTATGGCACCCCGGAGGATGTCGTCGCCACCGGCGTTCGGGCCCCGATGGTGGAGATCGCGCCGCTGATGCGCGATGCCGAGCGGCGGCTGGGCGGCCCGGCAACGCGCGTCATCGTGGAAAATCCCGGCGACAGCGCCGCGCGCGTGACCATCGCCCAGGCAGGGCGCGGCGCGATCAGCGCGCGGACGCCGACCGTCACCTATGACGGGGCGACCGGTCGTTTCGTCGCCCAGACCGGCGAGCTCAGCTCGGCGATCGGCACCGCGGGCGTGCTGCTGGGCCTGCATCTGGCGACCTTTGCGGGCCCCGCCCTGCGCTGGGCCTATTTCGTCATGGGGCTGACCGGGGCGGCGATGGTCGGCACCGGCCTGCTGCTCTGGACCGCCAAGCGGCGCAAGCCCGGTGCCAAGCCGTTTTTCGGGCTCACCCTGGCCGAACGGATCAACATCGCGACCATCGCGGCCTTTCCCAGCGGCATGGCGGCCTATCTGCTCGCCAACCGGCTGATCCCCGCCGGGATGGAGGGCCGCGCCGATATGGAAGTGTCGGCGATGTTCTGGACCTGGGGCCTGTTGGCGGTGGCACAGTGCGGGCTGCCCGCGCGCCGGGCCTGGACGGTTCTATTCACGATCGCCGCCGCGCTGTGGACCGCCATCCCGCTCGTCAACGCGCTGACCACCGCGCGCTGGCTGCTCCCCTCTCTGCTCGATGGCGACCGGGTCTTCCTCGCCTTCGATCTGGCGACGCTGCTCATCGGGGTCGGCTTCGCCGTCGCCGCCCGGGTCAGCGCCCGCCCCGCCCCCCGAGCCCCCACGCGGTCCCGCCGCTTTTCGGAGCCTGCCCATGCTTGATACCATCGCTGTGTGCTTTGTCGGCTTCTGGCTGCTCGCCGCCGGTTCCTATCGCCATGCCCGCGACGCCGGGACGATGCACGATGCCCGGCTGCGTGGCGGACTGAAGCTGCTGGGCGTGGCGGTGCTGTTGCTGGCGCTGTCGGGATGCGGGACGGGCATCACCGGCGAGCGGATCGTGCGGTTGCTGGGCGCGGCGTCGATCGCGGGGATCGCGCTGAACCTGCTGCTGTCGGTGCGTGCGGGGGCCGCCTTCGCGCCGCTTCGCGCCGTCAACCGGCTTGTGGGTCGAACACGGACCAGCCGGTCCGCTGCACCAGCCGTTCGAGCGCCAGCGTACCAAGCTGCGAATTCCCGCGCGCGTTGAGGCCGGGGGACCAGACGCCGATCGAGGCCCGGCCGGGCACGATCGCCAGGATGCCGCCTCCCACCCCCGATTTCCCCGGCAGGCCGACGCGAAAGGCGAACTCGCCCGACCCGTCATAATGGCCGCAACTCATCATCAGCGCGTTGATGCGCCGCGCGCGCTGCGGTGACACCACCGAGCGCCCCGTCCCCGGATTGACCCCGCGCGCCATCAGGTAACGGCCCGCCAGCGCCAGTTGCCGACAGCTCATCGCCAGCGCGCAGAAGTGGAAATAGACGCCCAGCACCCGGTCGACGGGGTGATGGAGATTGCCGAAGGCGTGCATGTAATGCGCCAGCGCCTGGTTGCGGTGTCCCGTCTCCATCTCGGCCTGCGCCACGGCGGCATCGATGACGATATCGTCCTCCCCCGCCAGGGCGCGGACGAAGCGCAACATCTCCCCGATCGCCTCGCGCGGTTCATAGCCGCCGAGCAGCACGTCGGCGACCACGATCGCCCCCGCATTGATGAAGGGATTGCGCGGGATGCCGCTTTCCGTCTCCAGTTGCACGATCGAGTTGAATGCCGTGCCCGACGGCTCGCGCCCTACCCGCCGCCACAACTGGTCGCCGACCGCGCCCAGCGCCAGAGTCAGCGCGAAGACCTTGGAAATGCTCTGGATCGAGAAGCTTTCCTCGGCATCGCCCGCCAGATGGCACTGGCCGTCCGCCTCGACGATCGCGATGCCGAATCGGTGCCGATCGATCCCCGCCAGCGCCGGAATATAGTCGGCGGGTTTGCCCCGATCGGGAGCCTCGGCCATTTCGGCGGCGATGTCGGCAACGATGGCGGACAGATCCATGGGACAGGTCGTGCCCTGCCGCCCCGCCTTTGTCGAGCCGCCGCGAACCCGTCACAAACCGCCGCTAGGGAGCCAGCGCTTCCTCCCAAGCCCGACCACGGACCGCAATTCACCATCATGCGCGAGACGGACACGCCCCCGCCCGCCCCCGGATTCTGGACGCTCGCCAGCGTCGAGGGATGGGAGCGATTCGCCATCCAGGGCGCGAAGTCGCTGCTCACCCTGTTCCTGCTGACCGATTTGCTGGTCCGCCCCGCCGGTTCGGTCGCCGGCATGGCCGCGCTGCGTCGCACGATCGAAGCGGTGACCGGCGCGCATGGCGACATCGCCTTCGCCTCGCAGCTTTACGGTCTTTACGGCGCGATGACCTATCTGGTCCTGCCGCTGGGGGGCTGGATCGCGGACAGCAGCGGGCGGCGGCGACCGGCCATGCATATCGGCGCGGCGCTGATGGCATCGGGCCTGCTGATGCTGGCCGGTCGGCAGGGGGCGCTCGGCGGACTGGTGCTGATGATCGGCGGCATCGGCCTGTTGAAAGGCAATCTGGCGGCGGAGGTCGGTGCGCTGCGTGGCCAGGCCGGGGGCGAGCGGCTGTTTGCGGCCTATCTGGCCTTTCTCAACGGCGGGACGCTACTCGGGCCGCTGATCGGCGGCTGGCTGGCCCTGCATGCCGGATTCGGCGCGAGCTTCGTGGCGATGGCAGGCAGCATGGCGATCGCGATCCTGCTGCTTCGTACCGCGCCGCGCGTCGCCCCCGTTGCGGCCGTGCCGATGGGCGGGGCGGCCACCAATTGGTCGCGCGCGGTGCCCGCGATCCTGGCCGTCACCCTGTGCTTTTGTGCCTATGAGCAATTGACCAACATGGTGCTGGTCTGGGCCCGCGCACGGGTGGCGTTGACCATCGGGGGATGGGCGATCCCGCCAAGCTGGCTGGCGGCGGCCGACGGAGCCTTCACCATCATCCTCGCGCTGATCGCCTATCGGCTATGGCCCTGGCTGGCCCGGCGCGGGCGGGAGCCCAGCGCCGCCGCCAAGCTGGCGCTGGGCGGGGCGGCGATCGCTTCGGGCTATGCGCTGCTGGCGATGCTGTCGCGCGGGGTGGGACCGGTGGCGTTGGGCGGGCCGCTGGGGGCGATCCTGCTGCTCGACATCGGGGTGGTGCTGACCTGGCCTTCGGCGCTGGCGATCGTCAACGCCGCCGCGCCGCCCGCGCGCCGGGGTCTGATGACGGGGCTATTCTATCTGCACGGCTTCGTCGCGCATCTGGCGGTGGGACAGTTGGGCGCGCTGTATCCCGGCATGGCGCAACCGGGCTTCTGGGCGATCCATGTCGGCCTGGCGCTGGCGGGGGCGGGCGTCGCGCTCGCCATCCCGCGCGGTCAGGCGACCACGACCTCCACCGCCGCCAACGCCTCGGCATAGGCCGGGGGCAGCGCCACGTCGGTCACCAACATCGCCACCGCGTCGAGCGCGGCGACCTGAATGGTGCCGGGGCGATCGAACTTGCTCTGATCGGCCGCGATCAGCGTGCGGCGCGCGCGGGCGATCATCATCCGGCACACCGCCGCCTCGCCGCTGTGATAATCGGCAAAGCCATGGTCGAGATTGACCGATTCCACCGACATGATCGCCAGCGCCGGGGTGAACATCGCCAGATAGTCGCGCGCGGTCGAATCGAAACAGGCGTGATATTCGTAATCCAACTCGCCCCCGGCCAGCATGATCCGGTTGTCGTTGCGCCCGCCCAGTTCGGCGGCGACCCCGACCGCGTTGGTGACGACGGTCAGCCCCTGATGCTCGCGAAGCGCCCGCGCGACATAATGGCCGGTGGTGCTGGCATCGATATAGATGGTCTGCCCATCGGCGACCAACTGGGCGACCGCCGCGGCGATCTTCTGCTTGGCTTCGGCATGGCGTTGCAGGCGGGTGGCGAAGGACCCCTCCGTCTCCACCTTGGCCAGCCGGACCGCGCCATGCGCGCGCACCACCGCGCCCGACGCCTCCAGCACGCGCAATTCGCGCCGGACCGTCTCCTCGGATACGGACAGCGCCTGGGCCAGTTCGCCGATGCCACGAAAGCCGCCCTCTCCCAATAGCGCCACGATCTCGTCCTGGCGGCGCTGGCGTTTCATCATGGCGTTACAGCTCCCATTATCGGCGCGATGCTAACCGTCGTCGCGTTTCGGTCAATCGCCTCGGGCATTCGGCCAGAATCGCCACATGCCCCACACAAGGACGCCGATGGCCGTTGGGGGCCATCGGCGCGAAGGTGCGATCCGATGCCGCTGGGGGGCGGGCACCGGATCGGGGGAGGGGTAAAGGTTAGAAGGCGTAGGTCAGGTTCAGCATGTAGATGCGACCCGTCTCGACATAGCCGCCCTTGCGGTCGTTCGAGAGATAGGCCTTACGCTCGCTGGTGGTCGCCCAATAGCTGTGCTCGTTGAACAGGTTCTGGACCGAGGCCCCCACCGTCAGTCCCGACGGCAACGTATAGTTGACGATCAGGTTGGAGATGGTCGTCGGCTGGATATAGGTGTCCGGCCGGCTGGAGCGCAGGTCGTACAGGCGATCACCGGTATAGTTATAGTTCCATTCCGCCGCGAACCCGCCATGGCTGTAGAACAGCGCGGCATTGTACATCACCTCCGGCGCCTGGGTCATGCGCTGCTCGCGATTCTGGCCGTTGACGAAGACATTCGCCTTGGCCTTTTGCAGCGTGACATTGGCCTGAATCCCCAGGCCGTCGAGCAGGCCGGGCAGGCCTTTGAGCGAATAGCGCGCGAAGAACTCGACGCCATAGATCTGGCCGGTGGCATTGGTGGTCAGGCTCGACACCTCGACCCCGCCCTGCTGTTCCGACTGGGGATTGCCCCAGATGTTGTAATCGCCCCCCGCATTGGTGGTGCCGGTCGCGAACAGCACATGGTTCAGCGACTTGTAGAAGGGGCTGACCGAGAAGAAGTCGGTGCCCTGCCCCTTGATCTCCAGCGAGGTGTCGTAGTTCCACGACGTCTGCGCATCGAGGTTCGGGTTGGGGATGAATACCCCGGTCACTTCGCCCAGATCGTTGCGCGACACGCTCGTCGGGCCGAGCAGCAGGTCGAATGCGGGCCGCGAATAGCTTTTGCGGACCGAGGCGCGGATCACGACATCGTCGTTGGGCCGGTAATTGGCGATGACGCTGGGCAGCCACTGGTCGTAATGGCGGGCGGAGGTCACGAACTTGCCGGTGTCGTTGCCCTGGTCCTGCCAATAGGTCCCCTTGAACCGGTTATATTCGTAACGGACGCCCGGCACGATTTGCAGATCGCCGAACTGCAGGGTCGCCATGACATAGCCCGCCAACCGGTTCTCGCGCCCGTCCAGACGGTTTTCCTTCAGCTTCACCGGGTCCAGCCCGGCGATCTTCGGGGTGGAGAGCTGTGCGACCTGATTCTCGATATAGTCGGTGTCGATCAGGTAGATCGGCACCTGCGCGGCGTTGTTCATGAACCCGCCCAGCAAGCGGCCCGGCAGCGAGGTCAGCGCGGGGCCGGTCGCGGCGTAACGCGGCGAGTTGCTGCCATCCGCATTGGGGAACGTATATTGCAGCGCGCCGTCATCGCCCAACGCATTGGCGTAACGCTTGGCATCCTCGACCTTGGCGCCCGCTGCGATCGAGACCAGACCCTGGTCGGCGTTGTGCCACACGGTGTCGAACTGGCCTTCCAGGCGGCGTTCCCAGGTGTTCTCGAACTGCTGGGTGACGTACCACTGCTTCAGCTTCGACAGGTCGGTCAGATAGGCGCGCGCCGCGTCGGTCAGCACCACCTGCGGGAAGGTGCGGTTCCCGATCGAGGTGACCATGCGGTAAGCCGCCGTGCCCGTATTGTCGGCGGTGCCAATATAGGGACGGCCCGCGAACCCCGACTGGATACGCAACGGATAATCCTGAGACCCGCGCGAAAAGGCGCCGTGATAGTCGAAGGTGAAGTCGCCCGAACGCGTCTGCCCGCCGACCTTGGTCGTCACCAGCTCCTGCTTGCTATGCTCGGTCCGGAAATAATGCGTCGCGGTCAGGCCGTAATCGGCGCGATAGCCGGCGGAATCGTAGGAACCCTTATTGGGGTTCGGATTGATCTGGTCGGGCGCGAGGCTGGTCTGACGGAGCGCGGTCTGATCCATCCAGCTCTTGAGGTTGTACCGGCCATAGGTGGAGTGCCAGTAGAGGTCGGTCCCCTCGCCCTTCCAGTCGAAGTTGAGCGTGCCGCCCATCCGCTCGATGCGGTTGCGGAAGGACTGCCACTGCACGCCGCGCGGGAAGATATTGTCCAGATTGTCGCGGATCATGCCGGGGATGTTGGTGTTATATTTCTCCCAGTCGTGCTGCATCGCGGTCGATTCGCCCAGCACGTGCTTCAGCCCGTAATAGGCCGAGGCATAGACGCCGAGATCGCCCAGACGCTGCGCGGTCTCGACCTGTACGGTGCCGCCCCATGGGTCCTGGCGGCGGGCATCGGCGCGACCGGCCAATTGGCCCTGGAGACGGATCTGCGTGCGGTGGTTGGGCAGATCGAAGGCGGTGACCGGCACCATGTCGATGATGCCCGCGATCGCATCGCCGTCGAACCGCGCGGTCGGCGCCTTGTCCACCCGAACCGTCTGAAGCGAGAAGGGCGACAAAAGGTTCATCGAGATGGCACGGGTGCGCGCATCGGTCTGCGCCAGCCGGACGCCATCGAGCGAATAGGCATTGTACGAGGTGTCGAGACCGCGGATCGAGACATATTGCGCCTCGCCCGTCGCCGCCGCGTTGCGCGACTGATCGACCGAGGAACTGATGCCCGGCAGGCGGGTCAGCAGGTCGGCCAGATTCTGCTGCGGCTGAAGCCGCAATTCCTCGCCCGAGACGACGGTGGCCAGCGACTGGCTGCGCAATTGTTCGTCCTGCGCATCGACCACGGCCTGGCGATGACCGCTCACGACCACTTCCTCGCCGACCTGCGGATCGGGTTCGGCCGTGGTGACAGGCTCGGCGGCAATGGGCGCGACCGGATCGGCGGCCAGCGCCGGTCCGGCGATCAGAAGCGTGGCGGCGGTGCCGCACAACAGGCGCACGACATGCGCCCGCTTGAACGAAGCGGTCATGGAATTCCCCCTGGATCAAATCGTGATGGCGACGCCCCCAGGCGCCTTCGACGGCCCCGCTAGAGATGGGCTGTGACAATCCGATGACTTATTGACCGTTTTTTGATGACATTTGAAAATTCGGTCGCTCGTGGCACCGGCGGAAGAGAATGGCCGACCGAATGTCACAGTTCTGACCCTGAAACTTGGCAGAGCCGCGCCATGTCCATCATGCTTGTACCCGCCCGCCGCCTCGCCCTGATGCTGGCTCCGATCCTCATCGGCGCCGTCGCCGCGCCGGTGACCGCGCAATCGGGGGAGGCTCCCACGGGAATGACGCTGGACCGGGTGGTGATGCTGATGCGCCACGGCGTCCGCGCACCGCTGGACGGTGAGGTGCCGAAGGGGACTCGCACCGCCCAGCCCTGGCCGACATGGTCCACCCCCGAAAGCGCGCTGACACCGAACGGCGCCGATGCCCTGGCGGCCGAGGCTCGTGCCGACCGCGCCGACTGGGTCGCGCAAGGATTGCTGCCCGCTAATGGCTGTCCCGCGCCCGGCACGATCCGCATCTGGACCAACAGTTCGTCACGCACCATCGCCAGCGGCACGGCCTATGCCCGGGGGCTGACCCCCGAATGTCCGCTGGCCGTCGGACACAAATCCATGGGAGACGTCGATCCCCTGTTCGAGCCGCTTCGCGCCCGTGCCTCGCATTTCGATGCGGCGACGGCGGTGGCGGACATCGACCGGTTCACCGGCGGCATGGCCGCGCTGGACGCGCGACACCGCGATGCGCTGCGGCTGCTCGACGCGGTGCTGGGCTGTGGCGCCCCGGAGGGTTGCGATCCGGCGGGGCCGCCGCGCCTGACCCCGTCCACCGATGGCCATGGCATCGACCTGAGCGGGCCGATCCGCACCGCATCGGGCACCGCACAGGTGCTGCTGCTGCAATATGCCGAAGGCCTGTCGCCCTCGGTCGGCGGCCTACCGGTCGATGGCGCGGTGCTGGCCCGGCTGGGTGCGGTGCATGCCGCACTGTTCGACGTCTATTCGCGCTCACCCTATATGGCCGCGCACCAGTCGGCGGCGTTCGGCCGCCACATGATCGCCGCGCTGACCGATCCGAAGGGCGCCCGGATCGACCTGCTGGTCGGTCACGACACCAACGTCACCGCGCTGGCGGCGCTGCTCGGCTTCGACCTGGTCGCGCCGGGCTATGCCGTCAACGACGCGGCACCGGGCGGCGCGATCCTGATCCGGCGCTGGCACGACAGGGCGGGCAAGACATTCGTAACGCTGGCCTATCGCACCCAGTCGCCCGACCAGATACGCACCAAGTCCGATGCCGTCACGCTGACCCCGATACAGGTGCCGGGATGCCCCGCCGATGCGCCCTGTCCGCTCGACCGGTTCGTGACGCTGTTCGGAAATCGGCTGGCGCCGCTGGCCAACTGATCCGCTGCGGCGCGGGAGTCGTCGGCGTGAACGCTTCGCTTACCCTTTCGGGGGTAGAGCGGGCGCCATGTCCGCCCGCCAAACCGTGTCCACCGATGAAGCATCCGCCGCCGGCCTGATGCCGGTGGTGCGCGGATGCCGGCCGCATCTTTTGGCGGCGGCGGCCTTTTCGGGGCTGATCAATCTCCTCAACCTCGCGCCCTCGATCTTCATGCTTCAGGTCTATGACCGGGTGGTGCCGACGCGGGGGGTGCCGACGCTGGCGCTACTGACGCTGATCCTGGTCACAGCGCTGGCGGTCTATGCGATCCTCGACGCGGTGCGCATGCGGCTACTGTTGCAGGCGAGCATCCGGCTGGAGCGGCGGCTGGCCCCGACGATCCTGCTGCGCATCCTGGGGTCGCCCAGCGGCTCGCCCGCGGAACGCGCGCAGGCGATGCGCGATTTCGACACGGTGCGCTCGACCCTGACCGGTGCGCCGGTCATCGCCCTGTTCGATGCACCATGGGCCCCGATCTACATCCTGATCGCCTTTCTGCTGCATCCCTGGATCGGCGTGCTCACCTTGGTCAGCGCGCTGCTGCTCGGCGGTATCGCCGTCGCCAGCGAGCGCGTGACAGAAGCTGCCGTCGCCAGCCTTCGCGGCCGCACCGCGCTGGCGCAGCGGGAACAGGACGCCTCGATCCTCGCGTCCGACGTGGCGCAGGCGTTGGGGATGCGCGACGCGCTCGTCACGCGCCATCTGCTGGAACGCGCCGATCTGGCGCGGCGGCAGGCGGCGCTGTCGGGCAGGTCGGGCCAGTTCCTGGCGGTCACCAAATTCCTGCGCCAGTTGCTGCAATCGCTGGCGCTGACGCTGGGGGCCTGGCTGGCGGTTCGGCAGGAGATTTCGGGCGGCGCGATCTTCGCCGCCTCGCTGCTGCTGGGTCGCGCGCTGCAACCGGTCGAACAGATACTCGCCGCGATCAAGCCGCTGACCGCGGCGCGTCAGGCCTGGCACTCGCTCAACGCCTTTTGCCGCCGCCCCGGACCGGACCGGACGACCACCACCCTGCCCGCCCCCAAGGGCCGGATCGAGGTGCGCGCGCTGGAGGTAAAGGCCCCCGGCAGCGACCGCGCCATCCTGTCCGACATCCATTTCACCGTGAACCCCGGCGAGGTGATCGCGCTGGTCGGGCCCAGCGGCGCGGGCAAATCGACGCTGCTGCGCGTGCTGGCGGGGGCGATGACCCCCGATTCGGGCGAGGTGCGGATCGACGGCGCGTCGCTATCCGACTGGAATCGCGAGCAGCTGGGCCGCCATCTGGGCTTCATGCCCCAGGCCCCGACGCTATTCCCCGCCACGGTCCACACCAATATAGCGCGTTTCCGCAGCGTCCTGGACGGCGAAAGCGAGGCACTGGATGCCCAGGTCGTCGCCGCCGCGCAGGAAGCGGGGGCGCATGACGTCATATTGGGCCTGCCGCAGGGCTATGCCACCATGCTGGATCGGGGCGAAGCGGATCTGTCGGCGGGACAGGGACAGGCGATCGCGCTGGCCCGCGCGCTGTTCGGCCAGCCCAGCCTTCTCCTTCTCGACGAACCCAATGCCCATCTCGACAGCGAGGGCGAGGCCCGGCTGGCACAGACGCTCCAGTCGCTGCGCGCGCGCAACGCGACCGTGATCGTGTCCACCCACCGCACCGGCCTGCTACAGACGGTCGACAAGGTGCTGTTGCTGCGCGGCGGCAAGGTGCATCTGTTCGACGACCGCGCCAAGGTGATCCGCCAACAGACCCCTTCCCCGTCCCGGGACGACATCGTCACCGCCGGAGGAGTACGATGACCGCCGCGGACCGAGCGCAACTGACCGAGCGGCTGTACCTGGACGATTCGCCGCGCAGCGCGATCCGGGTCGGCGTGCTGGTCGCGATCCTGTTCTTCGTCGTCGGGCTGGGCTGGGCGGCGTTCGCGCGGCTCGACGCCGCCGCCGCTGGCGAGGGGCAGGTGACGGTATCGGGCAATCGCCGCACGGTGCAGCACCGCGACGGCGGCATCGTGAAGGCGATGAAGGTCCGCGACGGCGACCATGTCCGCGCCGGGCAGATCCTGTTCCGCCTGGAAGGGGCGGAGGTCGCCGCCAGCGAGCGAGCGCTGGCCGCCAGCGTCATCGATCTTCAGGCCCAGCGGGCCCGGCTGGAGGCTGAGGTGGCGGGACATGCGATCGTCTGGCCCGCCGATTTCGCACGCGCCACGGGCGACGACCGCCGCCTGATCGCGCGGGCTCAGAGCCTGCAACTGGCGCAGATGCGCAGCCGCTCCGCCGCGCTCGCCGCCGGGGATCAGGTGCTTCGCCAGCAGGCGGCCGAAGCGAGTCGCCAGACCTCCGGCTTCGACGCCCAGGCACAGGCCAGCGCCCGCCAGCGCGCCAGCCTGGCCCAGCAACTGGAAAGCACCCGGCGGCTGGCGGACGAAGGCTATGTCTCGCGCAACACGGTCCGCGCGATCGAGCGGTCGATCCAGCAACTCGAAGGAGCGGACGCAGATTATAGTTCCCGCTCCGCCGCCGCACGCGAGCAGATCGGCCAGAGCCGTGCCCAGATCGTCCAGACCCGCCGCCATCAGGTGGAGGAAGCCGCCGGCTCGCTGCGCGACACCCAGTTCCAGTTGAACGAGATGCTGCCCAAATGGGCCGCCGCGCGCGAACAGCTGGCGCGGACCGAGATCCGCGCGCCGGTATCGGGCCGGGTGGTCGGCCTGCGCGTCTTCACCGTGGGCGGCGTCATCCAGGCCGGTCAGCCGATCCTCGACATCGTGCCCGATGCCGCGCCCCTGATCGTCCGCGCCAATTTCGCGCCGGGCGACATTGACGGCGTCGTCGCGGGACGGCCCGCCGAGGTGAAATTCCTGTCGCTGCACGACCGGGGGCTGCCGATCCTGACGGGCAGGGTCCATTCCGTCTCCGCCGATGCGTTGCGCGACGAAGCCTCGGGTCGCAGCTATTTCAGTGCGGAGATCGCGGTGCCGCACGACCAGATTGCACGGATCGCGGCGGTGCGCGGCGGCGATACCGGTATCCGGGCGGGCGTCCCGGTCGCGGTCATGGTGCCGCTGCGCAAGCGGACCGCGCTGCAATATCTGTTCGATCCGCTGACCGAAGCCTTTTCGCGGTCCTTCCATGAACGCTAGGTCGCGTCTCGCCCTGTTGCCGCTCGTCGCGCTGGCGGCCGCGCCCGTGGCGGCGCAGGAGCTGTACGATCCCGATACGCTCGACCGCGCGATCGCCGATGCCTATCGCACCAACCCGACGCTGGAGGCGGGACGGGCACAGCTTCGCGTGCTCGACGAACAGATCGTCCAGGCGGGCTCCCCCTATCGGCTGACCGTCGGGGTCAACGTCAATCTACAGTATCGCCAGCAGGACCAGCGCAATATCCTGGACCAGTTCGGCACCGTGCGCGCGCGGACGATGGGCGCGACCATTTCCGCGTCGCAGATCCTGCTGAACGGCGGGCGCACCGCCGCGCAGGTCTCCGCCGCCGAGGCGACGGTGCTCGCCGGGCGCGAGCGTTTGCGCGAGACGGAGAATGCGATCCTGCTGGCGGTGATCGATGCCTTCTCGTCCGTCCTGCGCGACCAGGCGCTGGTCGCGATCCAGACGCGCTCGCTCGACAGCTATGGCCGGCAGGTCGATCAGGCGGTCGCGCGCGAGCGCGGCGGCGACCTGACCCGCACCGACATCGCGCAGGCACGGGCACAGCGCGAGATCATCGCCGCACAACTGGCCCAGGCCCAGGCCAATCTCCAGGCCAGCCGCGCGCGCTTCGCCGCGCTGGTCGGGCGCAATCCGGGTCGCCTTGCCCCGCCGCCGCGCCTGCCGGGGATGCCCGTCTCGCTGGAATCGGCCTTTCAGATCGCCGAAAAGGAAAGCCCCGCCATCTGGCAGGCGACGATGGCCGCACGCGCCGGGGACGCGCGCATCGCGGCGCAGCGGGCGGAACGCGCACCCATCGTCGCGCTGACCGGCGGCTATGGCTATACCAGTCCCTATTCCTATCAGTTGCGCGACATGGGCGGCCAGGCGAGCGGAGGGCTGAGCGTCACCATGCCGCTGCTCGCCGGAGGGCTGATCGGATCGCGCATCCGGGCCGCCGTCGCCGAACGCCAGCAACTAGGCTTCGAGGCGGAGGGGACACGGCGACAGGCACTCGCCGATGTGCAGGAAAGCTGGAACCAGGCGGTCGCCGCCACCGAACAGCAGGATTCGGGCCTGCGCGCCACCGAAGCGGCCGAAGCCGCGCTGACCGGCGTGCGGCGGGGGTTCCAGGAGGGGTTCCGGTCGAATTTCGAGGTGCTGGATTCCGAACAACGCCTGCTCAACGCCCAGATCGTGGCGACCAATGCGAGCTATTCAGGCTATGTCGCACAGGCCCGGCTGCTGGCGACGCTCGGGCGTTTGCAGGCCGGGATCATCGAGGCGGGCGTGCCCGTCTATGACGCGTCCGCCAATATCCGTCAGGTGCGCAAGCAGGTGTTCGGGCCATTCGACCCGCTGCTCGCACCGATCGACCGCGCGTCACGCCCCGATACAACGGCGCGTCCCGCCCCCGTTCTGGCAACGGCGGCGGCCCCCGCGCTCCGCAACACGGCCACGCCCACCGTCACGGGGCCGCTCGGCACCGCCCTGCCCGTCGCACCGATCCCGAAACTGCCCATGCCGTCCTTCGCCGAATTGAGCGACACGGTGGTGACCGGCGGCTCACGCTAGGTCACGGTGCCGGTCCCGCACCACTCAGGGTGAGAGGTTGGGCTATGTGCCCACCCCGCCCAGGGCGGACAGGATCACCCCGCGCCGCCAATTCCCCATAGAGCCGCCGATACGCTCCGATGATCGTCGGGTGGTCGTAGTCGCGCTTCACCCGCTCGCGCATCGTCTCGCCCATCCGGTCGCGCAGGGCTGGGTCGTCTAGGATCTGCCGGATCGCCGCAGCGGTGGCGGCCGGGTTGACCAATGGCGTAACGATTCCACCATGGCCGCCGTCCGATCCGCCGCGCCCCTCGATCATCTCGCGGCAACTGCCGACATCGGGGGCGACGACGGGGATGCCGCATGCGCCCCCTTCCAGGATCACCAGCGGCTGCGCCTCGGACAGGCTGGTCAGGACGAGCAGGTCGATCCGCGCCATCCAATCTTCGATCCGCACCCGCCCCTCGAACGACAGCGCACCCTCCAGCCCCAGCTCGGCGACCAGCGCCACACATTCGGCGGCATATTCCGGGTCTTCGTCCTCGGGCCCCAGCACCACGAAGCGGATGTCGGGCCGCGCGTCATGGACGATCGCGGCGGCGCGGATATAGGTCTTCACGTCCTTGATCGGCACCACCCGCCCGAGCAGCGCCACCACCGGCCGCGCAGGATCGCGCGCGTCGGCCAGATGCGCGAAGCGGTGCACGTCGACGCCATTGGGGATCGCCCGCACCCGGTCCGGCTTCGCGCCCAGCCGCCGCTGCACCGCGTTATTCTCGCCATATAGGGCGACGATCGGGTCGCAGGCGTCGTAACAGGCCTCGGCATAGCTGGTGAAGGCGCGCACCCACAGGTCGCGCAGATCGCGCACGCTTCGCTCCATCTGAAGCCCGGTATCGATCTGGTCGCCGATCCATTCGGCCATCATCACTTCGATCTGGCGTTCGAGCAGATAGATGCCATGTTCGGTGATGAAGGCAGGCCGCCCGGTCTGGTGCCGTGCCCGCGCCGCGAGCAGCCCGGCAAAGCCGGTCGAGATGGTGTGATACACCCGCGCGCGCGGCAAAGGCGCGGTCAGCACCGCCAGCAATCCGCCCAGCAGCGTGCGCATCGCCCAGAAATAATGGTGGAAGGACGCACGCGGCAGGATCGCGCGATAATGGCGCTGCAACCGCTGAAAGGTCGCCGGATGCGCCAATATGTCGCCCGGCGCGGGCATGGGATCGAGCCCGGCGAACAGGTCGAGCAGCGTGGCGATCGCCTCCTGCCGCCCGGTGGCGACGAAGACCATCAGTGCGTCGGCGATCCGCACGGCCACCGTCTCGGGGATGCGACGAGGCGCGCTGGCGGCGGGGGCGAGGCCGATCTCAGTGATCGCCACCACATTGGGCGGCGGGGCGATGCGAAAGGGCAGTTCGGCGGGGCTCGGCTTGATCGCGGCGATGGCGAAGCGGATGTCGGGCAGGTTGGCGATCAGATCCTGAAGCCAGCCCGACACGCCCCCGATGACATAGGGATAGGCTCCCTCGACGATCAGGCAGACATCGGCCTCGACCTCGCCATACGGCGCCGCATTCATCGCACCGCCTCGGCCCGCCACCATGGTGCCATGTCGTCCTCATCCTCCGGGCCCGAGGATGCCGCATGGATCCGGTCGATCGCGGCATAGTCGCGCGCGCGCCAAGCCGCCTCGACCGCCAGTCGTGCCGCGTCCTGGCTCAGGCCCTGCCGGTCGAGCAGGCGCGCCGCATCGTCGCGCAGCTTCTGGCGCTGCGTATCGGACAGCAGGTGATTGGCGCGGCCATGCTCGGCCAGCAAATGCCCCAATATCTCGGCCGCAGCCTCATCCCCGGTGGCGATCCGCGCCTCCAGCGCGGCGCGCTGTTCTGCCAGATTCTGGGTGATCCGGGCGGAGGCGGCGGCGGCCAGCGCGCGGATCGTCTGGTCCGGATCGTCGAGCATCCGTGCGACCAACGGCGACAGGCCCGGCTCGAAGGCGCGCACCACGGTTTCCAGCGCGCGCCGGCGGGCCGCGACCGATCCGTGGCGGAGGACCGCGACCAGCGAGTCCAGCCCCTCCGGCGCGGGATAATGCACCCGCCCATCGAGCAGCCGCGCCATTTCCAGCGCGGCTCCCTTGCGCCGCGCCCCGTGGCGCTCCGTTCCCGCCACGGGGTCGAACGGCGGCCGCGTCGCCCGGCGATCGGCGATCCGCCCCAGTTTCTGTCCCAGCATGACGCCGACCGGCCCCGCCAGTCCCAGAACCGCCGCCGCAAAACCGCCATGGGGATCGGATCGCAGCCAGATGACGCAGGTCCACAGGGTCAGCGCCGCATGGCCCAGCAGGGCCGCCGCCACGCCAAGCCCGCCCTGAAGCGACACGGCGATCCAGCCCAGGTCGAGAATGGCGAGCGCCGTATAGCGCGCGGTCATGCGACCCGCCCCGCCGGATGATCCTCGCCCCGCGTCGTGCGGACGGCTCGCAAGCCGCCCTGCCCCTGGTCGAACAGCAAGGGGCCAAGCCAGCCGGCGATCTCGGCGAGTTCCGCGATGCGGTGCGCGTTGAACGCCTCGATCGGAATGGAATGGAACAGCAGAAGGCCCCGCACCGCCCCGGCGGCATCGGCCAGCGGCACTGCCGCGACGCCCAGCCCCGCCAGCCATTCGCGGTCCGATCGCCGCGCGACATGACGGATGCCCGGCCTGTCGGCCAGCCCCTCCGTCATCGCCGGCGGCAGCATGTCGGGACGGCCCAGGCTATGCCCCTGCACCCCCCGGCCGCGCAGCCAGCCATGCGCCCCGTCGGGGCCCAGGCGATAACAGGTGAAGTCGTCGCTCGATGCCGCCAGTTCGATCAATTCCGCCATCGCCGCGTGACGCCCGGCGGGATCGACGGCGCTCAGCCGGGTCGCGATCGCCACGACATGGCCCATGGTCCGGGGGTCGGTTGCCACGCGGCGTTGCAGGATGCGGTTGGTACGGGTCAGCCGGTCATGCGCATCGGCCATCCGCCCCATGTCGCGGACCGCCTGGGTCGCGCGCCGCACGGCCCGGGCCAGCCGCCGCTGACGCAGCAACGTCACCTCGCCGATCGTCACCGCCGCGACGCCCCAGAGCAGCGGCGGCAGGGACAGGTGAAGCAGCGTGTCGAGATAGTCCCTATCCTGCCCATCGCCATGCGCCGCGACCAGCCAAAAGGCGGATGCGATCGCCGCCGCGACCACCCCCGGCCCGGTGCCATAGACCAGCGCCATGACCAGAACCGGCATCCAATAGGGGCTGGGACGGACATCGGCGAAACCCGTGCCGCCGGTCAGGCCGTGGTCGATCGCCGCCAACAGGCCGAACAGGATCGCGATTTCCAGGGCGATCCGCACGCCGCGTCGCCAGTTGCGCGGCGGCTTGACCGGGGATGGTGGCGCCTCCTGCATCACAACCCGCCCAGACTGCGCGTCAGGACGGCGCGGCCGAACAGCTGCTGCCCCGAAAAGCCCGGACGGCTGATCGAGGTCAGGCCGCCCGATGCCTCGACGCGCCACATCAGTCCGATGGGTGCCGCCACCGCCAGGCTGGCATTGGGGCCATCGCCGCCGAACCGGTCGACCGTCCATCCGGCCAGCCCGGTCAATTGAACCGAGCCCACCGCCTCGCCCAGCATCGCCTGGACGGTGTGATTCTCGCGATCCGCCAGTGCGATCAGCGGATTGCCGTCCCGGTCGAGCGCGGTGCGGCGGACATATTCGGCCTCCATCCGGTAGCTGAACCCGAGCAGCGGATAGCGCCGCCGGATCAGATATTCGATTCCGGCGGCCAGCGTGATCGTGTCGGTCGCCCCGCGCTCCCCCGCCAGGCCATAGCGATTGACGCCCAGATCCGCCTGCCCGACCAGCCCGGAGTTGATTCGATACACCCCGCCCAGTGCGGCGCGGGAAAGATAGCCGCCCGCCAGCACCTGCGCCGGGGCGGCATAATCGGGCATGTGACGGGTCAGGCCGACCCGCAACTGCGCCTCGGCGGGGCCATAGGTGATCCGCGCACCGCCGCCGGTCACGCCATCGTTCAGCGCGGCGGAGGCGATCAGCGACAGTCGCACCGAATCGCTCAACGCCACGCCCAGCCCGGCATCGACGACCGACGCCGCCCCATCACGCCGCCCGGCGGGGCTATCTACCCGGCTGACGAGGTGACGGGCCGCCGCCTGGACGGCCACCCTCTCCGCCACCGGTGCCTCGACCCGGACGCTGGCCTCCAACTGGCCCAGATCGCCACCTTCACGCGCGACGATCCCGGCACTGGCGGTGCCGCCCGATGCCGCGATCACGCGCCGCGCCGCCGGATCGTTCGCCCCGACATCCCGATAGGCGCGCGCCGCGCCCGCCACGTCGCCGTCCAACGCCCGTGCATCGCCGAGCAATCGCCGCGCGCGCCGGTCCGCCGGATCGCTGGCGAGCAGCGCCTGCGCCTCGCGACGGCCGCGCCCCGGATAACCCGCGGCGAGATCCGCCTCGATCATGGTGCGTGCCAGTTCTCGCCTCGGCTCCGTCCCGTTGCCTTCCGAACCGGTGGCGGCATTGGTGGTCGGGCGGAAATCGACCGTCAGCATCGTGCCGACGATCCGCGCATCCATGCTCCACCCGGTCGCAGGGCGCAGCACCAGGCTGACATCGTTCCAGCGAAGCTCGCCGATCGCCGCCCCTGCCAGATCGCGGAACAGGGCGATCGCATCCTCGGTCGGCGGGCGATCGAAGGTGACGATCAACTCCCCTTCGCGCCGGTCGAGCGACAACAGGGTGCCGCCCGGCCAGATCAGACGCGGTTCGCCCGATGCGACGATCCGGCGGTCGATGAAGACCGTATCGGGCACCACCAGTTGCGCCGCGCCCGCCAAGGAAGGATCGACCGCGATCATGGCGTCAGCACCGCGCGGGCGCGGCCCGGCTGGCCCGAGGCGATCAGCAACCGCGCCTGCAACGCCGCCAGTTCGGGATCGCGCGGCGATTCCCGGCGTAGCGTGCTCACCAGCTCCAGCGCCTCGGCCTGCCGCCCCAGCCGGTCGAGCAACTCGGCACGGGTCCGTCCACCCGGCGGCGCCTGAAGAAGCGCCCGCTCGAGCCAGGGCCGCGCCGCCGCCGCGCCGCCCAACCGCGCCTGCGCATCCGCCATCAGGCGCAGCGCGGGCAGATCGGCGGGGGCCGCGACCAGATATTCGCGCAGCCAGTCCCGCGTCCGGGCCGCATTGCCCGCATTCCATGCCGCCCAGGCCAGATCGAGCCGATCGCGTGGCCCCGCCACCCCGGCGGCGACCCGGCGCTCGGCCAGGGCCCGGCTCTGCGCGGGATCGAGACCGTCGGCCAAGGCGGTCATCCGACGCAACAGCCCCGGCTCCAGCGACCGCCCGTCGAGCAAGGCCGCCATCGCCTGCCGCGCACCGCCCCGATCACCCGCCGCCTGCGCCAGTTGCAGGCGCAGCAGCAACGTCTCGGTCCTGTCCGCCAGCGGATGCCGCTGGACGAAGGCGAGGGCCGCACCCGGCGCCTCGCGCTCGGCATAGGCGGACAACCAGCGGGCCTGTTCGGACGGCGCGCCGGACAGGGCCTGCTGCCGCAACCAATCGCGGTCCGCCGCTGCCGGGCGCGGACCCATCAGATAGAGCAGCCGCTGGCTGACCGACGCGGTCGCGGACTGCCCGCTCGCCGCGCGACGCAGCAGCGCGATGGCATCGTCGCGCGCCCCGAGCACCAGCAGCTGTTCGGCCAATGGGGGCAGCACCGCGCCCGGCCGCTCGGCCCGGGCGAGCAGCCATCGCCGCATCCCATCCCGATCGCCGGTGCGGGTCATCAACTGGACCTGCGCCGCGTCCCTCTCGTCGTCGGGCAGGCCGGTGATCGCCCGCAGGGCGGCGGCGCTGTCCCCCTGGCGCAACGCGATGCGCAGGGCCAGCCAGGGGTCGACCGCGCGCCAGTCGGCGGCAGGCGTATGATCGAGTCGCGCGATCCAGTCGAACCGCTGCTTCGCCTCCGCCCGCTGGGCCAGGTCGCGAGCCAGTTTGACATCGGGCGGAGGAATCGCCCCGGACGCCGCCGCCGCGATGACGAGGTCGGGGCGATCGAGCGCATAGCCCGCCGCGACGATGGCGGACGGGGCCACGCCGCCCGGCCGCCGGACGGCTTGCTCCAGCAGCGCCTCGGCCTGGGCGCGGCGGCCCAGCTTGCGCAGGGTTTCGACCCTGAGCGGCCATGTCGCGGGTGTGGAGCCGTCGGGCATCGCCGCCAGATAGTCGAGCGCCACCGCCGGCCGGTTCGCCGCGACCAGGTCATAGGCGACCTGCAGGCTGGCGACCGTTACGCCCTGCCCGGCGAGCGTGCGGGTCAGCGCGGCCAGCGTCCCGGCGTCGGCGGTGTTCAGCACGGCGGTGAGATCGGGATGCGTGGGCGCGCGCGACGGACTCGCGACCGGCACCGCAGGAGACGATGGCACCGCCAAGGTCGCCGCGACCGGCGCGGTCGCGCGTCGTCCGGCCTGCTCCACCTCACGCGTGCTGGGCATCAGGAGCAGGCCGAGCGCCAGCACCGCGCCCCCCGCTCCCACGGGCAGCGCGATCGCCATCCAGCGCTTCGAGCGGGTGCGCGTCATCCCGCGGGCTCCGCCACCAGATGGTCGAGCGCCAGCGTCGCGACATAGGGATGGAAACCCGCCGCCCGCTCCCGCGCATAGAGTGCCGCGACCGAGCGGGGATCGCCGGGGTCCCAATAATCCAGCGTGGTCAGCGACAGGCGGGAGTTCCGGACCCGGGCGGCACGCAGCCGCTCGGCCTGCCACTGCCAGTCGCTGTCGGACAGCATCTCATACCGCTTCTGCGCGAAGCTCCAGCGCGAGGCCATCGATTCGCCCAGCAGATAATCGATATGCGGCGCAGCCTCGGGCAAGGCGGCATAGCCCCGGTTGAGCATCAGCGAGATGGCGGGAAACCGCGCGCGCAGGGCCGCGACCAGCGCAGCACCGGCGGCCACCATGCCCTTGTTCTGCTTCGGGTTCTGTCGCTCCATCGCCTCGGCGTTATCGAGCGTATCCATGAAGATTCCGTCATAGCCGAGCGCCAGGATCGCGGGCACCGCATGTTCGATCAGGATCCGGGTCCATTCGGGATGGCGCAGGTCGACATGGCGCGCATCGGGCCAGTTGGGATTGGGTGCACGCAACGCCCCCGCCCGGTCGAGCGCGGCGAAATAGCGTCGGCTGTGCTCGACTTCACCCAGGCTGACATAGCCGAGCAGGCGGCTCCCGGGCCCCCGCAGCGGTGCGATCGGCCGGGCGTGATGCGGCTCCAACACCAGCAGCTCGAATCGCCGCGCCAGTGCCGGGTCGGTCGCCGCGCCATAATCGACGCCCCAGTTCCAGGCGCCGCTTTCCTCCGCCATCCCGTGCCGCGACGCCACCGCGAGCCCCAGCGCGCCCGCCCCCAGTCCCAGGATAGTGCGGCGTCCCATCATCTCACCCGTCATGCCCAACGCCCTTCCCGCCCGACCACGGCGGGGTTGTTTCCGACGAACAGCAGATAGACCAGGCGGATCGTCGCATCGGCGACCAGGGCGATCCCGACCGAGGCTGCGACCACCGCCCCCGCCATATAGCCCCAGCCGAACGCCGCCGATCCGGCATCCCATTGCAGCCAGACCGCCAGGGCGCTCGCCACCGCAAAGCTCGTCCAGATCAGCACGATCCGCGCGAACAGGTCGTAATAGGACAGGACGATGGTCGCCCCGATCGCCACCAGATGGAACACCGCCCCCGCCGCGCTGTGGCGAAAGGCGAAGATGCCACGCGGATCGGCGCCGATCAGTTCGAACAACGGCACCGCCAAGACCCAGGCCAGCGCCGCGACCAGCGCCTGCATCAGCACCAGCAGCCGCAGACCGTCGAACAATGTCTCGATCAGCTCGCCACGCGCCTCCTCGATCCGGGCGAGCGTCGAGGTGCCGGTGCAGCGCGCCATCACATTGTTGAAACCCCGGTCGAACCGCGTCTCGCTGACGATCAGGAGCAGGGTCAGACCGGGCACCATGGTCAGCAGGCCCAGGAAGCTGCCCGCATCGTTGATCGGGTTGAGCCGCAACCGCCCCAGCGCCGCGATGCTGCCCGGCCCGCTCCAGAGCAACCATTTGTCGATCCAGATCGCCACCGCCCCCGCCAGCCCGGCGGCCGCGACGATCAGCGCCAGCCGCCAGCCGATCAGGTCACGCGACGGCAGGACCGGCGATGCAGTGAAATAGCGGTGGAGGATCACCAGGATCGCACCCAAGGTCACGCCCACGCCCCCGGTCACCGCCGCCAGCACCAGCGTCCCGCCCGGATGCCGCAACAGCATCAGCGCCACCGCCGCCACCGCGATCCCGATCAGATAGGCGACCGGCACCGCACGGTATCGCCGCAACGCGGTCAGCATCGGCGAGGCGATCCATATCTGGGTCAGCCAGCCGAGCAACAGGCTGGCGAGCCCCGCCCGAATGAAGGGCAGTCCGGCCAGCCCGCCGAACACCACCGCCCCCATGACCAGCGCAAGCCCCCCGCCCGCCACCATCGCGACCAGCAGGATACCCGGCACGCCGCCCGCATCGCGCGCGAACAGCCGGTCCGCCGCCAGCCGGGTCGCCAGGATCGCGATCGGTCCCGCGATCAGCGCCGACAGGCTGAAACCATAGATCAGGACGGTGCGCACCATGGCCGCCTCGCCCGCGCCGATCGCGCCGGGGCCCCAATGCTGAAGCAGGATCATCGCGATCGCGGTGATCAGCCAGGGCCCGGAACTGATCAGCGCACCGTGAAGGGCGGCGCCGGCGATACCGCCGACACCGCCCTCGCGTGCCATCTTGGCCAGTTGGAACCCGATACCCGCCATAATGGCGGTCCTAACCGCCAATTATAAATAAAAATCGTTCGCGGTCAGATTGTGGTGGCCCAGCAGCGCCACGGAGAAATCGGCCAGCCCCAGCGCGTCGGTATTGCCCTCGACAACGGTATATTCCTTGCCGCCGATCATCTGATAGCTGAAGCGCAACTGCCCCGCGCCGGTGAACCGGGCACCGGCCGTATTCAGGAAGGTGAAGGCCTGATCGCCGCGCGCGAAGAGCGAGGTGTTGGCGTCGATCGCCGACAGGTCGATCTTGTCCTCGCCCGACCGGAAGTCCGTGATGACATCGCGCAGCGACGAGGTCGGGCTGTCCAGCGTCGATTCGAAGCGGAACACATCCTTGCCCGCGCCGCCGGTCAGGGTGTCACGGCCCCAGCCACCGATCAACACGTCATTGCCGTCGCCGCCGTTCAGCGTGTCGTCGCCCAGACCGCCGACCAGCCGGTCGTTGCCGCCCAGGCCGTTCAGCACGTCATTACCCCAGCCGCCGTCGAGCACGTCCTGCTCGCCGGTGCCGTTGATCGTGTCGCCGAAGATGGTGCCGGTCTTGGTGACGCCGACCACATCGGTCACCCCGATCGATAGCGTCTGGGTGTCGATCGCGCCCTTGGCGTCGGTGGCGATCACGGTGACGTCGTAAAGATTGTCGCGATTGGCGTCGGTCGGATTCTCATAATCCGGCGCGGCAATGAACTTGAGCACGCCGCTGGTCGCATCGATCGTGAAGGCCGCGCCGTCACCGCCCTGCGCGATCGAATAGTGGATCGAGTCGCCCAGCGCGATATCGGGGTCGGTCGCGGCGATCGTGGTCACCGCCATACCATTCTCCGCGATCGTCATGCGGCCGCTATCCGCACCGCCGAAAGAGGTGATGGTCGGGCCGCTATTGGCGACATGGCCGATCGACACGTCATGCTGGCCGATCGCGCCGATGTCGAGGGTCAGGATCTCACCCACCAGGCTGGTGACGGCGGCACCCTTCACGGTGGTCCAGTCGGTGCCCGGCGCCTTCAGGTCGACCACGACCTTGCCCTCGCCCTCGACCGAGAAGCTCAGGTCGCGCCCGTCGCCGCTCAGCGAGATCAGCGAGGCGCGCATCGGCAGGTCGGTGATGTGGGTCACATCGTCCGCCGCCTGGCCCATGGTGATGGTATAGGTGCCGCCCGCCTTGGGCAGGAAGACCTTGGTCGCGTCATAGGCGTACCAGCCCGCGACGCTCTTGATGACCTGTCCCGCCTTCTGCCCGTCGACATCGAGCGCGAAGGTCCCGAGCGCCTCCGCCGACGACACATTGGCGGTGATCGTATCGCCCGACACGGTCGTGGTGATCGACGCCTTGTGAAAGGCCGAGACGCGGCTGGCGAGGTCCGCCAGCGTCACGAACTCGACGCCCGCCGCCGCCGCCTTGGCGATGAAATTGGTGAACATCGCAGTGACATAGGGGCTCTGGGTCGCGTCGCCCGTCCACATGGCGGGGCCGTAATCATGCCATGGCCAGACGATGACGGGCGCATCGGCATGCGCGGTCAGCGTCGCCAGTTCCCTGGCCCATTCCGCCTCCGCCTCGGCGACCGTCTTCTTCTGGAACTCGATCAGCGAGAAGTCGAACATGGTGTTGGGCGCCAGATAGACCTTGCCGTCCGCCGCATTGTCCGGGGTCATATAACCAAAGGCGTTGGGATAGCCCGCCCCGACACCGGTATAGCCGCCCGACAGATAGGAGACGTACTTCAGGATTTCCTGGCTGGTCGCGATCGTCTCCGGCGCACCGGGCACCGCCGCGCCGCCCAACGATACCTGACGGCCCAGATAGGCGCTCATCTGCTTTTCCAGCTCGGCACGCTCCGCCCCGAATTCATAGGCGATCTGATCGGGCGTCAGGACATTGGTGTCCTCGGGATGGGTATAGCTGTGCAGGCCGATCTCGTTGCCCGCCGCCATCATCTTCGCATAGATCGGCGCCGAGACCGACCAGTCGGTCGAACGCTGCTGCGACGGGTCATTGCCGATATTGACGTAATAGCTCCCGACGAAATTGTAGAGCGTCTTCCACTGGTCGAGGATGGGCAGCAGCTTGGAATAGATGCCGGCCGAGCCATCCTCGGGCTTCACCTCGTCCGAATATTGGCTCTGGTCCATATCGACGCGGGACGCGAACAGGCCGGTGTCGCGGGTCATCTGGAGCCCGACGCGAAGGCCCCCGGTGCTGGCCGAGCCATGGACCGAATAGTCGATCGCCTTTTGCAGCAAATTGTCATCGGCCATCGCCGCTTCGGTCGAGAAGATGACGTTGCGGCCGCCGGTCTTCGTCGCGATGGCGGCGGCATAGTCCTGGCCATTGACGGTCTGGGTCGCGATCGTCTCGCCGGTGCCGCTGACGCTGGTGAAGGCGTTCCAGCCGACGCCCTTATAGTCGCGGATCGTCTCGCCGGTGGTATAGCCGTCGAGGACGCTGTGGTTCGCGTCCGCCGCCTTGATCGTCACGTCGGCGGGCCAGCCGCCGGTCACGCGGGTCGCGTCGAACAACAGCTTCATCCGCGCATAGCTGTCACCCGCCAGCGCGCTGCCGTCGGCGGCGTTGGTCATGAACTCGCCCGCCGCGATCAGGCCGATGCCGAACTGCTTGGTCGCCTGTTCCAGCGTGTGGGCGATCGCATCCGCCTTGTCCGCCTGGACGTTGCGGAACGACGGGAAGACGATCGAGTCGTACTTGGCCAGCGTCGACAGGTTGGTCAGGTCGTCTTCGGTGATGATGTCGAAGGGCGTGCCCGCCTGCATCGCCTGGCTCTGCGCCGCCATGAACAGCTGCGAATAGGCGGTCTTGCTGAAATAGGCATTGGCCGTCGTCTCGGACCAGACGATCGCGATGCGGTGGGCCGGGTCGGCGGTGATGCCGGTGTCATTGAAGACGGTGAACGGCTTGGCCGAGTAATTGCCCGGCAGGAACACCTGGTCGTTGACGTCGTAGAGGGTGTCGATCGCCTGCGGATTGCCGATAGCCGCCTTGGGCACGCGGAACTCCACCGTCTGGCGATCCGCCGACCAGGCCGCCTGTAGATTGGCCTGCACCAGCGTCTCGCCCGCCCCGCCTGTATAGAGCGAGACGGTGCCGTCGGCGTTGAAGTTGACGTTATATTCCGCGCCGCCCGCAAAGCCGAAGACCTGGTATCCGGTCGAAGCGTTGCGATCGGTGTTGAACCAGGCGGTGGTGTTCGCCCCGATCGCCATCGGCGCGGTCATCGCGAAGACGAAATCGCTGCCGTCGCTTTTGGCATAGATGGAATAGCCCTCGCCCAGCCCCGTATCGATGCGGTCGACCGTGTTCCAGTCGGACAGATTGCCGTCGATCGTGATCGTGGTCGCCATGTTTCCCTCGTCGCCCCAGGGGCAGCATGACGAACCCGTGACGGGGCCTGCGCCTTTTCCCTGTTTTGCCGTGTGTTACGCATGACGTTTGCGTCATGCATCCACGGAGTCCGCGTTGCGCCGTCCCACTTGTTCCATCACGATACGACCGGGACGATCTTGCCACCCTGTTTCGGCTCGATAGGGCAATGCGGAGGCCTTTTGGAAAGCTGTCGATGAGTCTGCATCTGATTCTGGTCGAGGACGACGAAGACTATGCGCGGAGCCTGACGGCCGAGCTGGCCGCGCTGGGACACCGGGTGGAGCGGGTCGGCGACGGGCGGCGGGCGCTCGCCGCGCTCGACCGCGAGCAATATGATGCGGTGATCCTCGACCGGATGATGCCGCGGCTGGATGGACTGTCGGTGGTCGAGACGCTGCGCGCGCGCGGAATCACCGTGCCGGTCATCATGTTGACCGCGCTGTCCATGGCATCGGACAAGATCGACGGGCTGGAGGGGGGTGCCGACGACTATGTCGTCAAGCCCGTCGCCGCCGAGGAGCTGAACGCCCGCATCCATGCGGTGATGCGCGGGCGGCGCTGGACGGTCAGCGAGACCGATACGATCCGCGCCGGCGACATCGTGGTCAGCCCGACCAGCTTTCGCGCCTGGCGCGGCGGGCATCAGATCACGCTGGCCAATCTGGAGCTCAAGCTGCTGGCCGAACTGGCACGCCATGCGGGCGAAGTGCTGACCCGCGCAATGCTGATCGAGCGCGTCTGGGGCTATGATTTCGAGCCGGAGACCAACATCGTCGACGTCTATATCCGGCGGTTGCGCCTGAAATTGACCGAGGATGGCGGCGAGGATCCGATCGAGACGGTGCGCGGGATCGGTTATTCGCTGAAGCCATGATCGAACGGGCGATCCGGCGGATGAGCTTGCCCAGGCTGACGGCCTGTGTCCTGATCCTGTTCCTGATCGCCACGATCGGCACCGGCCTGTCGATCCTGGCCGCGAACCGCGTGACCGTGGCCCGGCTGGTCGACCAGCGGATCGAGGCGATCGGCGACTTGGTACTGGAGCGCGAGGCCGGGCAGGCGATGGTGCCGACGGCCGAACTGCTGGCCCGCATCACCCGTTTGTCGCAGCAGCGCGACACCGGCGATGTCGGATTGGCGCTGCTCGATTCCGCGGGGCAGCCGCTGGGCGGCAATATCACATTGCGCCGTCGCCTGCCCCTTGGTGGGTCCGATCTGCGCGAGGGAGACGGGATCGTCGGCCTGTCGCATGGCCGTGCGCTGGTCCGCGAGGCTGGCGCGGGGCGGCGGCTGGCGGTTATCGCGGAAACCGAGCCGTTCGACAGCTACCGCACGACACGCACGCATATCTATCTGATCGGTTTCGGGTCGATCATCCTGATCGTCCTGGGCGGCCTCATCGTCTTTTCGATGCTGGTCAGCCGCCGGATCGGCGACCAGCGGCGCACGGTCGAGGCGATCGTCGCGGGCCATATCCGCCACCGCGTCCCCGTCACCGGATCGGGCGACGAATTCGACCGACAGGCCGCCGCCTTCAACCAGATGCTCGACCGCATCGCCGGGTTGATGGAGGGCCTGCGCAGCGTGTCCAACGACATCGCGCACGACCTGCGCACCCCGCTTGCCCGGCTGCGCGGACAATTGGCTCGGATCGTCGAGGAGGCGGCCGATCCGGTTCAGGCCGGGCGCGCCACCGCCGCGCTGGCGCAGTGCGACACGCTGCTCGCCATGTTCGCCGCGCTGCTGCGCATCGCCGAGATCGAGGCCGGGCATAGACAGGCGGGCTTCGCCCCCGTCGATCTGGCGGAACTGGTCGAGGACACCGCGACCATGATGATCCCCGTCGCCGAAGACGCCGGGCAGCGCTTGAGCGTCTCGGTCATGCCGGGCCCGGCGACGTTCGTCGGGGACCGGCAGTTGCTGATCCAGGCGCTGGTCAACCTGATCGGCAATGCGATCAAATATGGCGCGCCACGGGGTGCGATCCGCGTCGCGCTCGAGCCGCTGGAGGGCATGTGGGAATTGCGCGTTACCGATGACGGACCAGGCATCCGGCCAGCGGATCGCGCCCACGCGCTGCGCCGGTTCGGGCGGCTCGACCAGGCGCGGGGGAAATCGGGGCATGGCCTGGGCCTGCCGCTGGTCGATGCGATCGCCCGGCTGCATCGCGGACGGCTGATACTGGGCGATGCGGGGCCTGGGCTTTGTGCCTCGCTGCGATTTCCCGCCCCCTGATCGCGCGCCCATAAAAAAGGGCCGCCCCGAAGGACGGCCCATAAGTCGGGGTATTCGATAGGAATTAGAAGCGAACCGTTCCTTCCAGACCGATGGTCCGGGGCGGGTTGAAGTTCGCATAGTCGCCCAGCGTCGCGGCGTTGGCAGCCGAGCGGCGATAGATATAGGTGTTGTTGAGCAGGTTGCGGCTCCACAGCGACACGGTCATCTTGGTGCCGTTCGCGGTCAGCGGCAGGTCGGCCAGCGCGATGCGACCATTCATCACGAAGCTCTTGTCCGTGCGGGTCGTCTCGTTCTGGAAGCTGTAGACCGGATCGGCGTAATTGCCGTCCAGGTGGAAGCGGACCTTGGCCTCCGAACCCGCCAGCGGCACTTCGTAATCGACATAGGCCGATGCCGCGTTGCGCGGGGTGAACACCACGAAGACCTGCGTCAGCGCGTTGTTCAGGAACGGGTTCGGCGTCGCCGGAACGTTGGTGTAGGTATAGGCATAGGACGCGCCGACCGTCATGCCATCGACTGGGTTGGTCGTGATGTCGGCCTCGATCCCGCGAATCTTGGACTTGCCCGGCGCGTTGCGGGTTTCCTCGGTATGCAGATTGTAGGTCGGGCTCGACGGATTGGTGTCGACATTGTCGAAGTCGATCTGGGTGCCGGTACGGTCCATGATGTAGCCCGCCAGGTTCAGGCGAACGCGGCGATCGAACAGGTCCATCTTCGACCCGATCTCATAGGACTTGACCGCTTCGGGGCCGAAAGCCGCGAAGGTCTGCGACCGGTCATTGGCACCGCCCGCGCGGTAGCCGGTCGAGTATTTGGCATAGAGATGGATCGCGTTGGTCGCGTCGAACGCCGCCGTCACCATCGGATCGAACCGGTTGTTGTCGAAGGTGAAGGGGAAGTTGGTCGACTTGCCCTGCACCAGATACAGCGTGCCGTTGCGCTTGTCGTGGGTGTAGCGACCGCCCAGCGTCAGGTGGAAGGCATCGAAGCCCGCCGGGGTATAGGTTGCCTGTGCGAAGGCGGCATAGCTGTACGCACGGGCGAAGCTGCCGCGCTGATACAGGAACGAACCCGGCGCCCAGCCCTGATTGCCCGAGGAGATGGTGCCCAGCGCGGTCTGCGACAGGATGGTGTAGCCGGTGCCGTCCGCATTCCACTGGTTGGTCGACGGGGTCGCCGCCGTTTCGCGGGCATTCTCGGTGAAGTAATAGAGGCCCGCCACGTAATCGAGCTGCGGCAGGCTGCCCACCGCCTGGAATTCCTGGCTGAACTGGTGCTGCTGCATGAAGGACAGGCTGTAGCGGCTGAACTTGCCGTTCGGCAGGAAGACGGTGCGGTGCGCGCCGCCCGAATTGTCCCACTGGTCGGTCGAAACGCCGCGCCATGCGGTGATCGAACGCAGTTCCAGGCCTGGCGCGACGTCATAGCTCAGCTTGGCCGAGACGCCGTGCGAGCGGTCCAGGCTGTATTGCTGCGGCACGCCGATATCGGCGGTCTTCATGCGGTTGTCGCCCGACACGACGACCAGCGGCGACAGCGGCGCGATGGTGCCCGAGGGCAGCTTGCCGCCATTGGCATTGATCTGCGCCAGCGTCGCGACGGGCAGGCCACGCGGGTTGTAGTTGACGAGCTGGCTGTAGAAGGGCGAATTTTCGTCCTTCGCCTGGTCATAGGACAGCTCGGCCGAGAAGCCGTCGACCGGCTTCCACACGGCGGCGACATGGCCGCCGACGCGGTTGAACGCGCCCCAGCCCACGCTGCCGGGCAGCGGGTTCTTCACGAACGGGTTCTGGTGCTGGATCACGCCGTCCAGCTTGATCGCGATGTTGTTGAATTCGGGCAGGTTGATATGCGCGGCGGTGTTGTACGCGCCATAATTGCCGAAGCCGGCGGTCAGCGAGCCACCGAGCTTGCCGGTCGGCTTGGCGGTGACGATCGACAGCGCGCCGCCTTCGGTGTTGCGGCCGAACAGCGTGCCCTGCGGTCCGCGCAGCACTTCGACGCGCTCGATGTCGAACAGTGCCGCATTCAGGCCCTGCGAGCGGCCGATATAGACGCCGTCGAAATAGACGCCGACGCCCGTGTCGCGCGCGGTCTGGTTCTGGTCGAAGGGAACGATGCCACGGATGCCGACGGTCAGCGCCGACTGGCGCGCCTCGAAGGTGGCGACGCGGAGCGACGGCACCGTGCCGTCGGCCAGGTCGAGCAGGCTCTGGACGTGGCGGTCCTTGATCATCGCGGGGTCGATGACCGAGATCGCGATCGGCGTCTTCTGAAGGCTGGTCTCGCGCTTGGTGGCGGTGACCACGATTTCCTTCAGTTCGCCGCTGTCGGCGGTCGGCTCCGCCGTCGGTTCCGCGGCCGTGGCCGTCGCGGGAACCGGATCGGCCGGCTTGGTGTCCGCGGCAAAGGCCGGGGCCCCCGCCAGAACGAGAAGCGCGGTGCCGCCCAGCAGCGTCGCGCGAATGAAATTGGTGGTCATGATATTATGGTCCTATCCCCCGATCGACCCGTCAGGTCGTCGCTGGCCGCGCGGATAGGGGCCATCGAAGAAGCTGGTGTTACCTTTCCATGACCAGCCCGGACTTGTTCATTTCATTTTCGTTTCATCTTCGGCTGGCGACGGGGGAGTCGGTGCCGCGGATGTCCCGGACTGGCGCACCAGTTCCATCTTCTGGGGCACGGTGCCGATCTCAATCCCCTTGTCCCTGAGCGTCGAGAGCAGCGCGAACAACACGGCGCTGCGTGTGCCATAGGCGGCGCGCGGGCTTTCCACATGGGCGAAGCAGTTGAAATGGATTCGGCCGTCGACGATCGAGTCGATAAAGGCCTTGGGCGCCGGGTCGTCCAGCACCGCCGACTCCGCCGCGAAGCAATCCAGCACCGCCTTGCGCACCACGTCCGCGTCTTCCTCGATCGGCACGGAGAATTGAATCTGCACCCGCCCCAGCGGGCCCGACAGAGTCTTGTTGAGCACCGATTTGGTGATGAGTTCGGAATTGGGGACGATCAGCGTCGAGTGGTCCGCCAGTTCGATCTCGGTCGAACGCACACTGATCCGCTTCACATCGCCCTCATCGGTGCCGACGCGGATCAGGTCGCCGATCTTGATCGGCCGCTCGGCCAGCAGGATCAGGCCGGACACGAAATTCTGCGTGATCGCCTGAAGACCGAAACCGATACCGACCGACAGGGCGGAGAGCAGCAGCGCGATCCGCTCCACCCCGATCCCCAGCGAGGCGAGCGCCCAGATGACCGCCAGCGCGATGCCGATATAGCGTGCGACCAGGCTGATCGAGTTGCGGCCCGATCCATCCAGATCGGTCGCGGGCAGATAACGCTGCTCGAGCCAGCGCATGAACAGGCGCACCAGCCCCAGGCCGACGAACAGCACGACCAGCCCCTGAAGGATCGTCCCCGGCGAGATCCAGACATTGCCGACCTTGATCCCGTCGGCGACATTGGCCAGCTGGTCGAAGATCGCCCCGGGACTGCCGCTCGCCCCGAACGGACGCAGGAACATGCCCAGCGCGATCAGGATCAGCGCCAGCCGCACCACACCCGACAGGACCAGACCGAACTGGTCGACCATCGACCCGCGAATACCCAGCGCGCGGGTCAGGGTCATGCCGACCTTGCTGTCGCGGACGAAGATGGTGGTGGCGATATCGTCGGCGGCGACCAGCATCAGATACAGCGCCGAACCGAGCAGCACGGTCCAGCCGATCATGAGGGCGACGAACCAGCTGAACCAGATATAACCGATGATCAGGGCCAGTCCGGCGACCCCGACCGCGATCCAGGCGAGCAGCGTCACGATGCTCAACCCCGCGCTGACCCCGGCGTTCGTCATCTCCTGCGTGGCGGCGCGACGCGCGCGAATCTGGCCCAACACCACCAGCGTCGCGACGATCAGCAGCAGGTGGAGCAGCGCCTCGGTCGCCTGGGTGGCGATCACCGCGCTGCGGCTGCTGCCGATCGCGCCTTCGAACGAGGCGATCATCGCGGTGGCGAAGGTGAGGATGGTCAGCCCCCAGGACAGGGGCCGCAGGCGGCTGGCCGTCTCGTCGTCGATCGGCGCGATCCGCCAGCTCGGCTGGCTGCGCATCAGGACCGCGCCGGTCACCGCCGCCGTGAATCCCGCCACGCCCGAGGCGAAGACGAAACCGTCGAGGAAACCGGTCCAGCGTTGCGGCAACAGTCCCGACCAGCGCAGCCCCTGGACGAAGATGAAGGCCGCCGCCAGCGGGCACAATGTCCCCACCGCGACCCGCCAGAAGGTGTTGGCCGACCGTCGCACCCGGCTGGGCGGGGCTTCGGCGATCAGGCGGCGCTGGGCCAGCCGATGCGCGCCCAGCCGCACCGGGCCGAGCAGGATGATCGCCAGCGCAAAGCCCAGCATCGCGTGCCACGGCACCCCGCCGCGCCACTGCTGCGCCACCTGCTCGCCGCCCTGTTGCAGGAACAGGCCGATGCGGCGCAGGTCGCGCGGTGCCTGGTCGAGCACCAGGATCCAGAAGGCCGGGCTGAGCGGCGACGGCACTTTGGACGAAAGTTTCTGGCTGAACTGTTCCGCCTGGCCTTGGTCGATCTCATCGACAAGCTGCCCCGCCTCGACCCCCGCGAGCCGACCGCGCTTGATCGCGGCATCGATGGAGGAGCGAAGCGCGGTCAGGGTCTTGCGCTGGGCCCGCAATTCGGGGGCCTCCACCTCACCCGGCGTAACGGTGCCCAGACCCGTGATCCGCGCATTGACCAGTGCCAGTTGCTCGGTCAGGTCGGCGACCGCCTGGGTCGTGGCGTCCTGCGCGGCCTGCGCCCGTTTGCGCAAAGCGTCGCGGTCCGCGTCATCGACCTGGGCGTTTAGTGCACGGTCTACCCCGCGCACATCGACCTCGGCCTGGGCGATGCGGGTGGCCGATTCCGCCGCCGGATTGCCCTGCGCCGCTGCGGGCATCGCCATGATGACCCACCCGATCAATGCCGCCGCGATCAGGACGGCCCAGCTGCGAATGGCGGTTCGCAGGGCGGTGGAGGACGATGCGAAGGATCGGGGCATGAACCGGGCCATAATTGCTGAACCCCGGCTCATAGCTGCCGATCGCGCGTCCGACGAGGGGGGACAGGGCGCAAGGAATTTGCCGCTATCTGTCCGATCGGTTTGCCAGTCGATCCGAAATCCTGTGTATCGGGGAGCCCGTATCGACGGGGATCGTTGAAGGCGCTCGGGATTTTTTGCGCATGACTGATTTGGCCTCCATGAACGGGCAATTTCCCTCATCGGCTCCGCCGACGCCCGCGCCGACGCCATCTGGCCCGGTGCACCGCGACGCGCATGTGCTGGCGGGGATCAACCGCATCCTTCAGGAGGCATTGCGCGCCTCGACCGAGGAGGAGCTTGGCCAGCTCTGCCTGGAGGTGGCCGAGGACCTCACCGGGGCGGAGTTCAGCTTCTTCGGCGAACGCCGCGAGTCGCACGATCGGCTGGACCATATCGCCATCAGCGAGCGCGGCTGGGCCGCCTATGGCGGCGACGATCCCGACTTCAAGCAGCGCCAGCTTCCCAACGGGATGAAGATCCACGGCATTTTCGGGCAGGTCATCCTTCAGGATCGCAGCCTGATCGTGAACGATCCCGCCAGCCATCCAGACCGGGTGGGCACGCCGGATGGGCATCCGGGCCTGCGCAACTTCCTGGGCGTGCCCCTGCGGCGTGACGGCGAGACCTTTGCGATGTTCGCGCTGGGCAATCACCCGACCGGATTTACCGAGCGCGAGCGGGCCATCGCGGAGGAACTGGCCCCTGCCATCGTCCAGGCGCTGCTGCGCAAACGCGCCGAGATGGCCTCCCGCGCCAGCGAGCGCCGTCTGCGGTCGCTGATAGAGGGGATACCGCAACTGGTCTGGACCGCGACGCGCGAGGGCCAATGGACCTGGGCCAGCGCACAATGGGTGGCGATGACCGGCCTGTCGGTCGAGGAAAGCCTGTGCGATGGCTGGCTGGCCGCCGTCCATCCCGAGGACCGCGAGGCCGCGCGCCGTTTCTGGGAAAGCGCGAGCGAGAATGGCAATCTGGGGATGGAAGGACGGCTGCGTCATGCCCAGACCGGCCGCTACCGATGGTTCAAGACGCGGGCGACGCCGGTGCATGACGATCATGGTCGGATCGTCGAATGGTTCGGGACATCGACCGACATCGACACGCTGCGCCGCCTGCGCGAGCGGCAGGAGACCTTGGTCGCCGAGTTGCAGCACCGGGTGCGCAACATCCTGACCATCGTCCGCTCGATCTTCACCCGGACGGTGGAAAGCGGCGGGCCGATCGATGAAATTTCGGACCATTTCCGCGGGCGGCTCGATTCGCTGGCACGGACGCAAGTGGTCGCGACCCAGACGCGGTCGGGCAAGGTGGACCTAGAAAATCTGATCCGCGACGAATTGCTGGGTGTCGGTGCGATCGAGGATGACCGGTTGTCGATCGAGGGGCCCGACGTTGCGCTGCCCGCCGATACCGCCGAGTCGATCGGGCTGGCGATCCACGAACTGACCACCAATGCGCTCAAATATGGCGCACTGCGCCACCCCACCGGACGGCTGTCGATCGCGTGGGGAATCGAACATAAATCAAATAATAAATGTGAACTGATTGTAAAATGGGACGAAACAGGTGTACCAGCGATGCCGGTTCCGCCTGTACGTCAGGGATTCGGAACCGAACTCATCCGCGAGGCTTTGCCCTATGGGTTGGGCGCGCGGACCAGATTGGACTTTCGCGGTGGCGGCGTCTTGTGCGTGGTATCGTTACCATGGCATGTGGACAATGCCGACCCTGTGAACCGGAGCGCCGAGGGATGAACCACCAATCGCCACTCGCCGACAAGCGGATTCTTGTGGTCGAAGATGAGTATTTCATCGCCCGTGATCTGGAACGGGCCCTGCGCGCGGCCGATGCGATCGTGATCGGCCCCGTCGCGACGCTGGAACAGGGGTTGGACCTGGCGGAAAGCCAGCCGCTCGACGCCGCCGTGCTCGACGTCAATCTGGCGGGCGAGCGTGCCTTCGAGATCGCCGACCGCCTGTCCGCGCGGGATGTGCCCTGGACCTTCCTAACCGGCTATGACCAATGGGCATTGCCGGCGCCCTATCGCTCCGCCTCGATCGTCGCCAAGCCGTTTCAGGCCGACCGAATCATCCGCGCGATCGGGGCGCTGATGCCCGACAAAGGATGCGCATGACCCTTGCTTCCGCCAAATCGGCCGTCTCGCGAGAGAGTGTTGCCGCCGCCGCGATCCGCCGGCTGTCCGCGCTGACCCCGCTGGATGCGAACGACCAGACGATGCTGCACCGGGCCGCCGAACAGGCGCGGTCCTATGCCGTGCGTCACAGCTTCCTCACGATCGGTCGCCCCGTCACCGAACCGTTGCTGGTCCTGAACGGCTGGGCGGCACGGGTTCGCGTCCTGCCCGATGGGCGTCGCCAGTTCATGAGCTTCTACCTGCCCGGCGACGTGATCGGCGCGTCGCATCACGCCATGCCGATCGCCTCCGCCACGGTGGTCGCGCTGACCGAATGCATTGTTTGCGCCGCCCCGAGTGCCACGCCGGGATCGTCGCTGGCACAGGCCTATGCGATCGGCGAGGCACTCGACGAGGCCTATCTGCTCGGCCATGTCGTCCAGCTCGGGCGGCTGAACGCGCAGGAGCGGATCGGCGATTTCCTGCTCGAAATCCATGAGCGGCTGTCGCTCGCCGGGCTGACCGTCAGCGGCAGTTTCGAAATGCCGCTCACCCAGGAAATGCTGGCCGATGCGCTGGGGCTGACTCCGGTGCATGTCAACCGGATGATCCAGCAGGCGCGGCGCGACGGCGATCTGATGTGGAAATCGGGCCGCGTCCTGCTGCGCGATCCCGAGCGCCTGGCACGGACGATCGGACGGTCCAGCCCGCAGGTCTCCGGCGCGCAAACCGAGCCAGAGGCCGGTTCGGGGCAATAGCACCCCAATGGGGGCATGAACCGCCCCCTTTCACAATCTCCCCCGAATTTTGACTGCTTTCCGATAGCCTCGGCCCGTTTCACCGTAATGTCATCAAATTTTCGCCAAGCTGACACTCACGCCCCCTAACGCCCCCGCCGAATTGGCAAGACAGCCAATGGGGGATTTATCACATGCTCACGTTCCGCAGCCTGTTGAAGGCATCGGCTTCGCTCATCCTGGCCACCGGCCCGATGGTCGCTCATGCGCAGGAGAGCGCCGCCATCGCCGCGGCCGCTCCGCAGGCCGCCGAAGGGACCGAGGGTCAGAGCGACGAGATCATCGTCAACGGCACCTATGCCCGCAGCCTGGCCGCCGGGATCGAGACCAAGCGCCGCGCAGCCTATGGTGTCGATTCGATCAGCTCGACCGACATCGGCAAATTCCCGACCCAGAATGTCGCCGAAGCGCTTCAGCTCGTCCCCGGCGTCGCGATCACCCGTCCGCGCGGCGAAGGCCTGTATGTCAGCGTCCGTGGCCTGGGTCCGCAGTTCCAGAACACGCTGATGAACGGCCGCACCATCGCGCTCAATGACCTGATCGAGAATGGCGGCGCGGCCGGGCGCCAGTTCCGCTTCGAGATGCTGCCCGCCGAATTCACCTCCAGCATCGACGTGGTGAAGACCCCGACCGCCGACATGAGCGAGGGCGCGCTGGGCGGCAATATCGACGTCAAGACCTTCCGCCCGCTGGAGGTTGGCAACAAGACGACCGTCAACATCCGCGGCACCTATACGACCCAGACCAAAGATGTGCGCCCCAACGTCACCGTGCTGACCAGCGCGAAGAACGATAGCGGCACCTTCGGCATCCTGGCGGGCGCGCAATATTGGGGCAAGGCGGTCCGCAACGACCGCTTCATGAATTTCGGCTGGCTGACCAACCGCTATACCGCCGCGAACAAGGGCGGCATTCCCGCCGGCCTCTATTCGCCCACCCGCACCCGCCCGACCGTCGAGACCGAGGACCGCAAGCGCATCTCGGGCATCGTCTCGGCCCAGTGGCAGCCCAGCGCCGAGCTGGAGACCACGCTGGACGTGATCGCGACCCGGCTGGACGTCGCCTATGACGAGTTCGGCCTGGACATATATCCCGATGACGGCGGCACCAATGGCGGGCCGCCCGCGCAGATCCAGCCCGGCTATACCGTCGTCGGCGACACGATCACCAAGGCGACGATCAACAATGTCCGCTTCATGGGCACGCGCGAATACAGCCTCAACCGCCACGACCTGATCACCGTCGGGCTGAAGCAGGCGTGGAATCCGGATCGCTGGCACGTCACCGCCAATGTCAACTGGTCCGCGGCGCACAGCTATCACCCCGATTACCGCACCGGCACGGTACGCAGCCGCGCCTATTTCGTCGCGCCGCTGACCTATGACGCGTCGGCGGGCTATCAGACGATGCCGACCTTCACCACGCCGGTCGACGTGACCAACCCGGCCAATTACAAGCTGTTCCAGTTCAACATCGCACCCAAGAACAGCAAGGACTGGGATTTCTATTCGCGCCTCGACATCGCACATGACTTTGACGGATTCCTGTCGAAGCTGGCGGCGGGCGGCGAATATCACTGGCGCAAGCGCGACTATTTCCGTCGCGATTACCTGATCGACACCGCGACCAATCAGCCGCTGACCAATCTGGGGGCGGGCGCCTATCAGCAGCTGCCCTATGACGATTTCCTGTCGGGCGTCGGCGGCAATGCCTTCCGCAACTGGCTGGTGCCGGTGACGGCGGCCTATGTCGGCAACTTCTTCACCCCCGCGATTCAGGCCCAGCCGCTGACCAACAGCGACCTGCGCTCGTCCTTCGTGGTGTCGGAGAAGATCGCCGCCGCCTATGTCCGCGCCGATTATCAATTCGACGCCGGTCAGGTGCCGGTCAGCGGCAATGTCGGCGTCCGCTACGTCCACACCGACCAGGTGGCGAGCGGCACGCTGACCAGCGGCAGCGTCGCCACCCCGGTCAGCTATCCCAAGACGTTCAACAACGTCCTGCCCAGCTTCAACCTGCGCGCCGAGCTGACGCCCAAGCTGGTCGGTCGCCTGGCCGCCAGCCGGGTGCTGACGCGTCCCAACGTCACCGACACCGCCCCGCGCATCACCGTGTCGACCGATGCGCCGACCGCCAGTGGCGGCAATCCGCAGCTCGTCCCCTTCCTCGCCACCCAGTTCGACGGCTCGCTGGAATGGTATTTCGCCCCCTCGGGCATGCTGTCGGGCGCGGTCTTCTACAAGGCGATGGACGATTACATCACCCAGTCGAATACCGAGATCAACATCCCGGGCCGCGGCATCGTCCGCCTCTCCAGCTCGGTGAACGGCGGCGATGCCAAGGTGTATGGCGCGGAGGCGGCGTACAGCCAGGTCTTCACCTTCCTGCCCGAACCTTTCGACGGCTTCGGCGTGCAAGGGTCCTACACCCATACCGAGGTGCAGGCCGACTATATGGCGGGTTCGCGCACCATCAAGGACCAGCTGATCGGCCTGTCGAAGAACAGCTTCAACCTGGTCGGCTTCTACGACAAGGGGCCGCTGTCGGCGCGACTCTCCTATGTCTGGCGCGACAAGTATCTGTCGAGCACGGGCAGCACGGTACAGGCGCCGACCTATGTCGCGGCCTTCGGTTCGCTCGACGGCCAGCTTTCCGTGCGCACCGCCGACAATCTGACGCTCAGCCTGGAGGCGATCAACATCGCGGGCGCGCATCAGGATACGTATAACGACAACGACCTGCGCTTTGGCGAGATCAACTATTATGGCCGGACGATCCTGTTCGGCGTGCGGGCGGAGTTCTGATGACAGTCATCCTCACCCTGGCGGCGGTCCTCGCGACCGCCGCCGCTCCGGCGCCCCGCGCGCCGCTTCGGATGAACGACATTCAGGTCGTCGGTTCGCACAACAGCTACAAGAAGCGGATCGCACCTGCCGTATTTGCGGAGCTGGAGCGGCGTGATCCCCGACTGGCCGCCGCGCTGGATTACGATCATCTGACGCTGGCGGAGCAGCTCGACCGGGGCGTGCGGCAGTTGGAGATCGACATCTTCGCCGATCCGCAAGGCGGCCGCTTCGCCGATCCCAAGGGCGAGGCAATGGCCCACGCGGCAGGCGAGCGGACCGGCTTCGACCGCGCCGCGATGATGAAGCCCGGCTTCAAGGCCTTCCACATTCCGGAAGTCGACTACCGGTCCTGCGGCACCTTCAAACAGTGCATCGGCCAGATCGACGCCTGGTCGCGGGCGCATCCGCGTCACCTGCCGATCATGGTGACGATCAATGCCGCCGACCGGCCGATCAACAAGCCCGGCGTGACCGATCCCCTTCCCCTGACCGCGCCGCTGCTCGACGCGCTGGATGCGGAAATCCGCGACGTGCTGAAGCCCGGCCGGATCATCACGCCCGACGACGTACGCGGGAATGCGGCGACCCTGCGCGAGGCGGTGACCACCAAGGGCTGGCCGACGCTGGCGCGCGCGCGGGGCAAGATATATTTCGTGCTCGATACGCCCGCGGATGTGTCCGATCTTTACCGCACGGGGCACCCTTCGCTGAAGGGGCGGGCCATTTTCGGCTGGTATGGCACCGACCAGCCCGAGGCTTCGGTCGAGATCGTCGGCGATCCGCGCACCGATGGCGCGAAAATCAGGGAATGGGTGAAGCAGGGCTTCATCGTCCGCACCCGCAGCGATGCCGACACGGTCGAAGCGCGGTCGAACGACCATGGCCGCCAGCAGGCGGCGATCGACAGCGGGGCACAGGCGGTATCGACCGATTATTATCCCGGCGCGCCGATGCGGGGGTGGAACAAGGGCTTTACCGTGACCCTGCCCGGCGGAGCGATGGAACGCTGCAACCCGGTGACTCAGCCGACGGGCTGCAAGCTGCCCAAGTAAAACCATTCCTCCCCCTTCCAGGGGAGGAAAAGGTGGAGGGCCACTGACGCGCTTTTCATGTCCGGGCAAGGCGGGGTTCAGCCGCCGGGCGGCACTATAATCCCCGACGAAGCCTGCGCCCGATCCGTTGGCGGCCGGCGGAGACGGAGGGCGAGCTATGGCGCGGATCGCTTCCTGGACGATCGTGGCTCCGGCGCTGCTGACGGCGATGCCGGTTCATGCCGCCGATCCCGCGCGCGACGCCGCCTGGGCGGATCGGCTCGGCTGGGGGCCTTCTGCCGCGCCGTCGAGCGGCCCCGCCCCCGGTAGCGATGCGTGGCTGCGGCATCAGCTGGACGATCGGCCCGACCCCCTGCCCCCCATGGTCCAGGCCCGGATCGACGCGATGCGCATCACCCGCGAGCCGGTCGCCGCTCTGGTCGTCGAGACCGATGCGATGCAGCGCGACTTCAAGGCGATCGCCGATCCCGAGCGAAAGAAGCTCGCCCGCCAGGCCTATCAACAGGCGATGAACGATCTGGCCGACGAGGCGCGGGAGCGCTTCATCCTGCGTGCGCTATATTCCCCCGACCAGTTGCGCGAGCGGATGACCTGGTTCTGGTTCAACCATTTCAACGTGCAGGCGAGCAAGCGCGACATTCGCGCGATGGTCGGCGATTATGAGGAGACGATCCGCACCCATGCGCTGGGGCGGTTCCGCGACCTGCTGGAGGCGACGTTGCGCCACCCGGCGATGCTCCGCTATCTCGACAATGATCAGAACGCCGCCAAGCGCATCAACGAGAATTACGCGCGCGAGATCATGGAATTGCATTCCATGGGGGTGGGCTCGGGCTATACGCAGGCCGATGTGCAGGAACTGGCGCGCATCCTGACCGGTGTCGGGGTCGACCAGAAACCCGATGCCCCCAGGCTGAAACCCGCGCTTCAACCGCTTTACGTCCGTGCCGGGCTGTTCGAATTCAATCCCGCGCGCCATGATTTCGGCACTAAGCATTTCCTGGGACACACCATCCAGGGATCGGGCTTTGCCGAGGTCGAACAGGCGCTCGACCTGATCGCCGACAGCCCGGCGACGGCGCATCATGTCTCGCTTCGGATCGCGACCTATTTCATGGGCGACACCCCACCGGCCGCGCTGGTCGACCGGATGGCGGCGACCTTCCGCCAGAGCCATGGCGACATCGCTCAGGTGATGAAGACCATGATCCGCTCGCGCGAATTCTCGGCCTCGCTGGGCAGCGGCTTTAAGGAGCCGGTCGGCTATAGCCTGTCGGCGGTGCGGCTGGCCTATGGCGATCGGGACATCACGAACACCAGGCCGATCATCAACTGGATCCGGCAGATGGGCGAAGGGCTGTACGAGCATGAGACGCCCGATGGCTATGACCTGTCCAGCGCCGCATGGTCGGGGCCCGGACAGATGGCGACGCGCTTCGACATTGCGCGCCAGATCGGGGGCGGCGCGGCGCGGCTGTTCCAGTCGCCCGACACGCCGCCCGGCACGGCACCGCCGCCCTCGCCGCCACCGGTGCTGAAGGACTCGCCCGTCATCGCGGCGCGGATGGCCATGCTGGGCAAGCCGACCCAGGAGGCACTGGCCCAGGCCCGCTCCCCGGCCGAGTGGAACGCGCTTTACTTCTCCTCGCCCGAATTCATGCACCGATAGGAGGATGGCATGACGATCCCCCATTTGCATCGCCGCGACCTGTTATGCGGGGCCGCCGCCCTGGCCCCCATGGTCGTGGCGGGCCGCGCCTTCGCCGCGCCGCAGGCGGGCAGCCGCCTGCTGGTCGTCTTCCTGCGCGGCGCCTATGACGCGGTGAACATCGTGGTACCGAGCGGCAGCGACTTCTATCACGAGTCGCGCCCCAGCATCGCGCTGCCCCGGCCAAATCCGGCCGATCCCAATGCGCCCATTCCGCTCGACGCCGACTGGAGCCTGCACCCGGCACTGAAGGATTCGATCCTGCCGCTCTGGCAAGCCAGACAGATCGCCTTCGTCCCCTTTGCGGGGACCGACGATATGAGCCGCAGCCATTTCGAGACGCAGGACACGATCGAGCTGGGCCAGCCGGTCGGCGGGCATCGCGATTACGGATCGGGCTTCATGGCGCGGCTGGCGGGCATATTGGGGGCGGGCGAGCGGCCGATCGCCTTTACCGACCAGTTGCCCCTATGCTTTCGCGGGGGCGAGGACCCCATCCCCAATCTCGCGCTCGCCAATGTCGGCAAGCCCATCGACCAGCGCCAGGCCTCGCTGATCCAGAGCATGTATACCGGCCACCCCGAGCTTGCCCGTTCGGTCAGCGAAGGCTTCACGGTGCGCGACACCGTCTACAGGACGCTCGATCAGGAAATGAAGGCCGCCAGTCGGGGCGCCGTCTCCGCCAAGGGCTTCGCCCTGTCGGCGCAGCGGATCGGCACGCTGATGCGCGACCGGTTCAACCTGGCGTTCGTCGATGTCGGCGGCTGGGACACGCATGTCAATCAGGGCGGTGCGACCGGCTATCTGGCGGATCGGATCGGCGAGTTGGGGCGAGGATTGGCCGGTTTCGCCCAGGCGATCGGGCCGGAGGCTTGGCGGACCACCAGCGTCGTCGTGGTGTCGGAGTTCGGCCGCACCTTTCGCGAGAATGGCGACCGGGGCACCGACCATGGCCATGGCAGCATCTATTGGGTGATGGGCGGCGGCGTCTCGGGCGGACGCATGGCGGGCGAACAGGTCGCCCTATCCGCCGCGACGCTCAACCAGGATCGCGATCTGCCTGTGCTGACCGACTATCGCGCGCTGATCGGCGGGCTGGTCGGGCGGCAGTTCGGCCTGTCAGCCGGTCGCCTGGCGCCCCTGTTCCCGAACAGCCGGACGACCGACCTGCGACTGATCTGACATCATCGCGGCGCGCGTCCGGATGTCGTCCAATACATCGTCCAGCGTCAGCCCGGCCAGCTTGTCCTCCAGCGCCTCGCGCACGGGGGTCAGCATCGTCTCCAGGCTGGAGGTGATGTGCCGGTCGATCATCCCGTCGCCTTCGGGCGGCTGGCGGTGGAAGGCGAAGAAGTTACGATCCTCGACCGCCTGATACACCTCCAGCAGCCGAATGTCGGACGACGGTTTCGCCAGCATCGCGCCGCCGCGATTGCCCAGCTGCGACCGGGTCAGCCCCGCCGCCGCCAGTCGCAACAGCAGCGCCCGGACCACCGCCGCATTGGAATTGACGCTGACCGCGATGTCCTCGGAGCGCAGCGGCGTGTCGCCATGGTCGGCCATCAGGGCCAGCATGTGAAGCGACACGACAAAACGGGTGCTGGTCGGCAACTATTTACGCTCCTCGCTGCGCGGACCCGAACCGATCACGACGGACGCGATCCCGGTGAATCCCAACGGCCCCCATGAATGGATCATGATGGCTTTGCAATTACTAATCCATGTTATTTCACAACATCTTATTTCGACAACGTTCCATTATCGGAACGTATCCCGTAAATTTCCCACCGACGACGAAATAAGCCCGTGGCATAGGCCCAGGCCCCTTGGGAGCCGTGCAACCGCCTCCGAAAGGTCGGCCTGTTCCAGGCCAACCGCGTCGAGACCTCAGTGCGGTTTCGTCGAGGGCAGGCGGATTTCGAACAATTGGGGCCAGTTCTTGCCCGTCACGAAGATGCGATGCTTTGCCCGGTCATAGGCGATGCCGTTGGACACCGAATCCCGATCGGTCAGACCCACCCGGTTCACCAGATCGCTCAGATCGACCACCCCCACCACCATGCCGGTCGCCGGATCGATCCGCACGATATAGGGCGTCATCCAGACATTGGCCCAGATTTGCCCGTCGATATATTCCAGTTCGTTGAGATATTTGAGCGGTCGGCCATTGACCGTCACGTCCAGCGTCCGCGCGACCTTCATCGTCGCGGGATCGAGGAAGCGGAGCCGGGGCGTGCCGTCGGACAGGATGATGTGATGCCCGTCATCGGTCATCGCCCAGCCTTCGCCGTCATAGCGCCACTCGCCGGTGCGCTTCAGCGCGGGTCGGCTCCAGCGAAAGCCGCGCCCGCCATGCCAGGTCACGCTGCGCAATTCAGGGCCCCAGGCAACGATCCCCTCGCCGAACAGGCCGTTGGGCACGGTCGCTTGGCGCAGTGTCTTGCCACTTGCGAGGTCGACCTGGCGGATGATGCTCTGCCCCTCGCGCCCGGTGCTCTCGTACATTGCGCCGTCCACGATCAGCAGCCCTTCGGTAAAGGCGGTGGTATCGTGGGGATAGGCATGGACCAGCTCGGGCTTCTCGACCGGCGGCGGGGCAGGGACGGCAGCCGGGGCCGGAGCCAGTTGCGCCGCGGCGGGCAGCGCCAGCACCAGGATCAGCGGCAGGACGAGCCGGATCACAGCGTGCGCACCAGTCGCGCGACCCGCGCGATCCAGGCGGGCGCGGGCACCGTCACCCCCGCCGTCCCCGGCTCCAGCGGCAACAGATGCAGCGCGTCGGTCAGCACGGCGGATAACCGGGCAAAGACATAGCCGCCGGCGGGACGGGGCACGAGGATGTCGCGATTCATGGCGTCGGCGAACCTATCCGGGCCCAGCGGCTCGCACCAGAGTTCATCGCCCGCCCGATAATCGCCGATCGCCCCCGTCACCGTTACCGCCATCATCCCCGGCGTCGCACAGGGCGGAGAGATCACGCGCGCGCTGCGCGGCGCCACCGCCCCGCGCGGGCCGAGCAGCGCGGCGACCGGCAAGGTCTCGCGCACCGGCAGCGTGACCAGATCGGCGGTCGTACAGCCCAGCGCGGCGGCGATCCGGTTGAGCCAGGGCAGCGACACGGTGCGCGTCCCCATCTCCAACCGCCCGATCGTCTGCGGCGTGGTGGGCGGGCAGCAGGCGCGCGCGACATCGTCCAGCGTCATGCCCTTGGCGCGGCGCACTTCGCGGATCGCGGTGATCATCGCCCTTGTCCCTTCCTATCCATGCGATCGCATCTGTCCTGCCCGGCTGGCGAAGCCGGTCCGGCTGGGCTAAGCGCCTGACCTATTAGCTGTCGGAGTTATCGCCATGCGGTTCGCGATCGTCAAATGCCATGGATCGGGCAATGATTTCCCGATGATCGACGCGCGCGACCTGTCCCTGAGCGAGACGGAGTGGGCGGGCGTGGCGCGGGCGCTGGCCGACCGGGCCGGACCGGTGGGTGGCGACGGCATCCTCCTGCTGGTGCCGGGCGACGAGGGCGCGGCGTTCGGCATGGTGATGCGCAACAGCGACGGCAGCGAGGCGGAAACCTGTCTCAACGGCGTCCGCTGCGTCGCGCGGGCGGGGTTCGAGGCGCTGGCGATCGACGCGGCCACCGTCAAGCTCAAGACCTCTTATGCCGATGCCCGGCACGACGCCGATCTGGCGCCCGGCGTCTATACGGTTCGCGAAACGGCGGGCCCGGCGGGCCTGTCCACCAGCGCCTGGCCGATCCATGGCGCGCCCGAGCGGCTGGTCGATTCGGTCCTGCCGATGCTGGATGCCGGGCAGCGCTTTACCGCGGTCACCATGCCCAACCCGCATTTCGTCCATTTCGTCGAGACGGTGGACGAGGCGGCGCTGGTCCGGCTGGGCACGATCTGCGAGGCGGCCCCCGACTGGCTGCCCAACCGCGCCAATGTGTCCTTCGTCGAGGTGCGCGGCGATGCGCTGTTCGTCCGAACCTTCGAGCGCGGGGTGGGCCTGACCGACAGTTGCGGCAGCGCGATGGCGGCCTCCACCTATGCGGCCTGCCTGACCGGACGGATCGGCTGGGACGTACCGACCGTGGTGTTCAATCGCGGCGGCCTGGTCCGCGCCTTTGCGGGGGCGGACGGGATGGTCACGCTGTCCGGCAACGCGACCTATGAATGGGCGGGCTCGGTCGAGGTCGACCTGACGACGGAAACCGCCAGCGATCTGGTGGTCGATCGGCATTTTCACGACGAGATCGCCGCATGGGAGGCCGCCAAGCGCGGATAACGAGTTCGCTCCGCCTTTGCGCCCGTTCGTACTGAGCGACGTCGAGGCATAGGAACCGCCCTGCATGGCAGGGGGCGGGCCCTTCCCATTGGTTCACGCTGGACCGGCGTGCCCTTGGGCCGCTTCCTGCGCAACGCATTGGCGGAGCGGAGCGTTGACCGGTCATGCTTCCCGTCCGCCGCCAGATCGCCGACCAGATACGTGACGTGGTCGGTTCCCGTTCGCTGGACCTGACGCGGCCGCCGGGCGATGACGGATTGTTCGGACCGGGTTCTGCGACATGGGCGGTGCATGGCGACTTCACCGCGATGATGGCGGGCGGGATTGCGTCACTGCTCGTCCAGATGCTGCATCCCGCCGCGCTGGCGGGGGTGTGGGACCATTCCAATTTCCGCCGCGACATGTCCGGGCGACTTCGGCGCACGGCGGGGTTCATCTCGGTGACCACCTATGGCTCGACCGAGGCGGCGGAAGCGATGATCGCGCGGGTCCGGCAGGCCCATGACCGGGTCAGCGGCACGCTGCCCGATGGCACGCCCTATTCCGCCAACGACCCGCATCTGCTGAGCGTCGTCCACGCCGCCGAGGTCGATGCCTTTCTGCGCGCGCACCGCACCTATCGCGATCCCGATTTCTCCGACGCGCAGGCCGACCGCTATCTGGCCGAGATGGCGACCATCGCCTATCGGCTGGGCGCGCGTGACGTGCCCCAGGACCGGCATCAGCTGGCGCGCTTCCTCGATTCGATCCGTCCCGAACTGCGCGTCGATGCGCGCACCCGGCTCGTCGCGCGCACATTGCTTAACCAGCCCGCGCCCAGTCCGGCGCTGGCCCCGGTCGCGACCTGGCTGACCCAGGCGGGAATCGCCCTGCTGCCCGACTGGGCGGCGCGGCTACATGGGCTGGACGGCCCCGCCGCGATCCGTCCCGCCATTCGGGCGGGGACGAGGCGGCTGGGCGGAGCGATCCGCTGGGCGCTCGCCGGTTGAGTTACAGCGTCCCCAACCGCCGCGCCGCATCTAGATAAGCGCGCATCCCGTCAAGTGCGCGGGGCGTCAGCACCATGAAGGCGCGGCGGCGGTCGCCCGGATCGGGCTGGCGCGCGAACAGTCCCGCCTCGGTCATCTTGCCGATCCAGCGCAGCGCGGTCGTCGGCGCGACGGCGGCGGCGATACACAGGCTGGACACCGACACCTGCGATCCCTCCAGGCTGGCCGCGTAGAGATCGAGCAGCATGTCCCAGGCTGGTTCCTCGAACAGGCCCGCCCCGAAAAAGCCGTCGCGCAGACGCCGCGCGCGGATCATCCGGCGAACCAGTTCGGCATCGCCGGGATGCACCCGCGCCGGAGCGGCGTGGAAACTCTGATGGCGATCACCGACGCCACCGCGCCGGCTCTGCTCCTCCTCCACCGACAGCCGCGCCAGCGCCTCGGCGATGCGCGCCACTTCGGCGTTCAGCCGCCGGAGCCGTTCCGACTCCCCCTCGCGGAAATGCGAGTGGAGCAGCGAGGGGGCGCTGATGCTCGTTCCCGCAATGGCCAGCGCGGCGACCAGTTCGACCTGGCTGGCGTCGCACAGCATCGCGACGCGCGGGCCGAGCAGCATGGCGGCGACCAGATCGATCTCCGCCGAAGCGAGACTGACCACTATGGGCAGGTCCAGCGCGGTCGCCACCGCGTCGATCCGGGCCAGCGCGATCTCCATCGCGGCGGGCTCCGCGCCATGCGTGTCGACCAGAAGCAGCGGACGGCCCGCCTGGTGCCCGATCTGATCCGCGACCTCCGTCCATGCGATCGTCCGCAGCACCCGCCCCCCGGCCTGCTGCACGGCATCGCTTGCCGCTACGGAAAGCGCAGGTGCGCTGATCACCACGGCTCCGAAGCCGCCGCCGTAAAGCTCTTGTCCGTCCACTCTCTTCCCCCCGCCGCCTCTGGAAAAGGCTCGTCCATCGCCGGATCGCACGGACCGGGCGGGCGTGAAAATAGTTTACGCCGCCCCGTCGATCCAGCGATTGAAATGACGTCCGGGAGTCGACGTCAGTCCGAATCGGGCACTCAGCCGAGTGCCTTGACGATCTCCTCGACCATCTTCTTCGCGTCTGCCAGCAGCATCATCGTGTTGTCACGATAAAATAGCTCGTTGTCGACACCCGCATAGCCGACGCCGCCCATCGACCGCTTGATGAAGAGCACCGTCTTGGCTTTCTCCACGTCGAGCACGGGCATGCCGTAAATGGGGGATGAGCGGTCGGTCTTGGCCGCCGGATTGGTCACGTCGTTGGCGCCGATGACGAAGGCGACATCCGTCTGCGCGAACTCGGCGTTGATGTCCTCCAGTTCGAACACCTCGTCATAGGGGACGTTCGCCTCGGCCAGGAGGACGTTCATATGGCCGGGCATCCTCCCTGCGACCGGGTGGATGGCGTATTTGACGCGCACCCCTTCTTTCTTGAGAAGGTCGCCCATCTCGCGCAGGACATGCTGCGCCTGCGCCACCGCCATGCCGTATCCAGGGACGATGACGACCTGTTCGGCCTGGCTCATCAGGAAGGCCGCGTCCTCCGCACTGCCGCGCTTCCAGGGCCGGTCCACGCCCGCGCCGCCCGTGCTCGCCCCGGCATCGCTCGCGCCGAAGCCGCCCGCGATGACGCTGATGAAGCTGCGATTCATTGCGCGGCACATGATGTAGGACAGGATCGCGCCCGAGCTGCCCACCAGCGCGCCGGTGATGATCATCGCACTATTGTGCAGCGTGAAGCCCATCGCCGCGGCGGCCCAGCCCGAATAGCTGTTCAGCATCGACACCACGACCGGCATGTCCGCGCCGCCGATGGGGATGATCAACAGGAAGCCGATCGCGAAGGACAATATGGTGATCGTCCAGAAGATCCACGGCGCCTGATCCCGGGTGAACATCGCGACCAGAATGACGATCGCGCCCAATATGCCGAGATTCAGCGCATGGCGGCCGGGCAGCAGGATCGGCTTGCCCCCCATATTGCCGTTGAGCTTCAGGAAGGCGATGACCGAGCCGGAAAAGGTGACCGCGCCGATCGCCACGCCCAGCGCCATCTCCACCCGGCTGACGACATGGATGCTGGCAAAGGGCTGTCCGATCATCGGCACCACCATGTCGGCGATGTCGAAGGCGACCGGGTTCAGGAAGGCGGCACAAGCGACCGCGACCGCTGCGAGCCCGACGAGGGAGTGGAAGGCGGCGACCAGCTGCGGCATCGCGGTCATCGCGATGCGGCGGGCGGTGGTGATGCCGATGACCGCGCCGAGGCCGATGGCGGCGAGAATTTCGGCGATGGCGATCCAATCGACGCCTAGATCGTCGAAGTTGCGGCTCCCTTCTGGCAACGCAAAGGGCATATGCGTCACCAACGTCGTGACGACGGCAATCGCCATACCGATCATGCCGAAGCGATTGCCCCGCTGACTGGTCGTCGGACTCGACAGCCCCCGCAGTGCCAGGATGAAGCACACCCCAGCGACCAGATAGGCTAGCGAAACCCAGGGACTGGCGGGGATAGCATTCACCCCGCCGATGGTTCCGGTGGAAAGCGCAGGCGGCATGGGGGCGATCACGAGCGCTTCTCCTTCTTGCGGTACATGGCGAGCATCCGCTGGGTCACCGCAAAGCCACCGAAGATGTTGATGCTGGCCAGCACCACCGCGCCCAGACCCAGCCACTTGGCGACACCGCACCCGGTCGCCCCCGAAGACGCCGCCGCCGCGATGAGCGCACCGACAATGATGACCGAGGAAATGGCGTTGGTCACCGCCATCAACGGCGTGTGCAATGCGGGCGTGACCGACCAGACGACATAATAGCCGACGAAACACGCCAGTACGAAGATCGACAGGATCGCTATGAAGTCCATGCTATTCCTCCCCGGTACGGGGAGGGGGACCGCTTGCCGAAGGCGAGTGGTGGAGGGGGGCCGCCGCCAGCGAGACGATCGAAGCGGCAACCGCCTCGACGTCGCGCATGATGTCGGCGGCCCCGATCCGCATGACCCTGTACCCGTTTTCGTTCATAAATCGGTCGCGTGCGAAATCGCGGATTGGGCGTGCCTCAAGACTGTGCACGGCACCGTCGACTTCAATGATCAACCGAGCGCTCGCGCAGAAGAAATCGGCGACATAGCACCCGATGGGATGCTGCCGGCGAAATCGGACGCCGCCGGGCGAGCCGCGAAGTTGCTGCCAAAGCATGACCTCCGGCAGGGTCATACGCCGTCGCAATTTGCGGGCCAGCGAAACTTCAGGACGCAGCCTCTGCCGCACGCCCCCTCCACCGGCTTCGCCGGTCCCCCTCCCCGTTCCGGGGAGGATCGTCACGACCGCAACCTCGGATTCACCACCTGCCCGCCTCGCGTCAGGCGGATTGCTTCGCCGATTTCGGCGTCGAGGACCGGCCTTCCGGCCTCCTTGTCCCAGAACGCGGCCAGGAAATTGTACAGGTTGTGCGCGAACAGCGCCGAGGCGTCCGCCGCCAGGCGGCTGGCCATGTTGCGGTGACCGATGATCGTGACGCCGTGCCGCTGGACGACCTCGCCCGGCATCGCGCCTTCGACATTGCCCCCGGCCTCGACCGCCAGATCGACGATGACGCTGCCCGGCCGCATCGTCGCGACCTGCGCATCGGTGACGACGCGCGGCGCCGGGCGGCCGGGGATCAGCGCGGTGGTGATGACGACATCCTGCCTGGCGATATGCCCCGCGACCAGTTCCGCTTGCGCAGCCCGATATTCCTCGCTCGTCTCGCCGGCATAGCCGCCCGCGCCCTCGCCCTCGATCCCCGCCACGCCTTCGACGAAGATCGGCTTGGCACCCAGCGACTGGATCTGTTCGCGCGTGGCGGAGCGGACGTCGGTGGCCGACACCTGCGCGCCCAGCCGCCGCGCGGTCGCGATCGCCTGAAGCCCGGCCACGCCTACCCCCATGACGAAGACCCGCGCCGCCGGGATCGTGCCCGCCGCCGTCATCATCATCGGAAAGGCCCGGCCATAGGCGCCCGCCGCCTCCAGCACCGCCTTGTACCCGGCCAGGTTGGACTGGGAGGACAGAATGTCCATCGACTGGGCGCGGGTGATGCGCGGCATCCAGTCCATCGCCAGCGCCTCCAGCCCCGCCGCCGCATAGGCCGCCACCGCCTCGCCGCGTCGAAACGGGTCGAACGCCGCGATCACCCAGGCCCCCGGCGCGACCCCGCCCAGCATGCCCGCATCCGGTGCCTGCACCGCCAGCACGATCTCCGCGCCCGCCAGCACATCGCTCCGTTCGCCGAGCGTCGCGCCCGCCTGTTCGTAATCGGCGTCGGGGATCCCCGCGCCTGCCCCCGCCCCACCTTCGACCGCCAGTGTCGCGCCCAGCGCGATCAGCTTGCGCACCGTCTCCCGCGTGGCGGCGACCCGGGCTTCGCCCGCAACGGTTTCGCGCAGGACCGCGATGCGCGTGCCCATGGAATCAGGCGATCAGCCAGAGGACGATTGCGACCAAAATGGCGACAACGACCGCACCCCATTTGAGCATCGCGATCATCAGGTCGTACGTGGCGACATGCGCCTTCATTCCGCCGGTGCCGGTGTCATTGGCCGCCATGATCCTCACCTCCGCTATCGGCCTTATGGCGGTCGGTCCCGCCGTCATGACCTTTTCCCAAGCTTATTCCTCAGGACAGGGGGATCAACCCCGAAACGTTCATCCGGGGTCCACGAATCCACGGCCACAACCCGACGCCATCGATGGAAAGACCTCTTTAACCAGACAGTGTCACCACTGTCCCGAATTAAGGCAGATTTTAACAAAGTTGCGCTATAGCGCCGTCAACAGGGTGTATGGGACATAATATGACGCGCAACGGTCAACGTTTGCTGCTGCTGATCGATGACGAACCTGCACAGCGTCGGTTGATCGCCGCGCTGGCGCAGCGCGGCGGATGGCGCACGCTGTTCGCGACCGATGCAGACATGGCGGCTTCGGTGCTGGGGTCCGCGCAGGGGCGTGAGCTGGACGCCGTGCTGATCGACCATTGGGCCCCCGGCGCCGACGCGACCCAGTTGATCGCGGACTGCCACCGTTTGCGCCCCGAACTGCCCATTTTGATGCTGACCGCCAATGAGTCGGTGGCGCAGGCGGTGGCGGCGATACGTGCGGGGGCGACCGACTTCCTAGTCAAGCCCCTGGCCCCCGAACGGCTTCTCGCCGCATTGGAAGCCTGCGTCGCCGGGCAGACCAGCGGCGAGCTTCGCCCGCTGACCGAGAAGATTCCTGCACTTCTCGCCTTTGACGAGATCGTCGGCGACGCGCCCGAATTCCGCGCGGCGCTTGCCGTCGCCGCCAAGGCGGCGCGGGCCCGTGTGGCGGTACTGATCGAAGGCGAAGGCGGCGTCGGCAAGGAATCGCTGGCCGAGGCGATCCACGTCGCCTCGCCCCGCGCCGAACGCCCGATGATCCGCGTCAATTGCGCCACGACGGCGGCCAATCTGCTCGACAGCATCATCTTCGGCCATGAGGAAGGCGCCTTTGCCGGGGCCTTCGAACGGCGGATCGGCAAGATGGTCGAGGCCGACGGGTCGACCCTGTTCCTGGACGAAGTATCGGGCATGCCGCCCGAGACCCAAACGCGATTGCTGGACATGCTGCAAACCGGCACGATCGTTCCGCTGGGCGCCCGCCATGCGCGCGAGGTCGATGTGCGCATCATCGCCGCCACCGACGGCCGCCTGCTGGAGGCGGCGGAGGCGGGACGCTTCCGCGAAGACCTGTATTACAAGCTCAACGTCGTCCATGTCGCGGTCCCCGCGCTGCGCGACCGGGCGGAGGACATACCCGCGCTGACCCGGCATCTGCTGGGCCGCATCGCGCAACAGCCCGGCCTGCGCGCGCTGGACATCACCGAGGACGCGCTGGACCTGCTGAGCCGCTATGACTGGCCGGGCAATGTCCGCCAGTTGCAGAACGCGCTCTTCCGCGCCGCCGTGCTGTGCGAGGGCGACGCGCTGACCCCGGCCGATTTCCCGCAGATCGCGTCGCTGGGCGACCGCCCCTCTGTCGGCAATTCGAATGCCGGGGCGACGCATAGCGGCGGGATCAATCTGTTCCGCCCCGACGGCAATTTGCGCCCGCTGGAAGATATCGAGGCCGACGTCATCCGCCTGGCGATCAGCCATTATCGCGGGCGGATGACCGAGGTGGCGCGGCGGCTAGGGATCGGGCGTTCGACGCTGTATCGCAAGCTGGGCGAACTGGGCATCGACAACGCCGCCTGATCCCGCATCGGCGGCCGACTTACCAGAGCACTCCGTCCACCGGCTTCATCGGCTCTGGCGCGGGGTCGCCGATCGACTGGAGCAGGTCGATCTCGATCGTGCGGCACATCGCGCTCAGCGGCAGGTCGTGGACCGTGTCCGAAAAGGGATCGACCAGATCGTCACCGATCTGCAGCGCGGCCAGGAACATCAGCCCCGCGATCGACGACCCGACCGGCGTGGCGAAGCCCAGCGTCTCGACCAGCCCGATCGGCAGCAACACGCAGAACAGCCGGGTAAAGAAGGCCGGGATGAAGCGATACTGGTTGGGCAGCGGCGTGTTCTTCAGCCGCTCCATGCCGCCCTGCGAATTGGCGATGTCGACCAGCACCGATTCCATCTGCGTCTGCTGGATCGTGTCGATCCAGCCCTTGCGCCGCGCATCGTCGATCCGGCGGCCGGTGCCGTCGAGCAGACCGTTGGCGGTGTTGGTCCGCTGGAGCGCGGGCTCCGCCTCGCCGCGCGACAGGAAGCGCAGGACTTCGCCATCCACCGGCTGCTTGCGCAACTGACAGCGCAGCGCGTTCACATAGGCGATCTGGCGCAGCACGATCGACCGCTTCAGGTCGTGCGCCTCGGGATCAGGCAGGAAGTTGCGCGCGCTACGCGCGATGTTGCGCGAGGCGTTGATCATCAGGCCCCAGAGTTGCCGCCCCTCCCACCAGCGCTGATAGGCCGAGTTGGTGCGGAACCCTAGGAACAGCGCCAGCGCGGTGCCGAACAGCGTCAGCGGCAGCGAGGGCGCCTTGAACGGCAGGACATAATAGGCGACCGTGACGATCACGTCCCAGATGAACAGCGCCAGCAATGGCACGTCCCAGATGAACAGCGCCAGCAATGGGCGCCAGACTTCTGCTATGATGATGCGGGTACGGGGTACGGCATCGACGATCAAAACGGGTCTCCCTCATACGGCCAGCCGGCCGGTCTTGGCCCAGCCGCGATTTCAAGGCGCAGAAACGCCTGTAATTGGCGGTTGGATGCGCCTGCGAAATAATAGTGCGGCGCAGCGGGAGAACCCCTGCCCCCTTTCGGCAACGAAAGATTACGAAGGTGCCATAAAATCGCCGAGGCCTTGGCCGCGGCTGCGAAATGCCAAGCCATTCCATCGCCGTTCCTTTCCCGCGATACAGGGGGGCGCGGCATGGGCCGGTTTGGGCATCACCGCTTGCCCGCCGGGATCGGGACAGGCATGGCTCATTTGTCATGACCGTGCCTCCCCCGCCCCGCATCCTGATCGTCGCTGGTTCCGATTCCGGGGGTGGCGCGGGGATACAGGCGGACATCAAGACGGTGGCGATGCTGGGCGGTCACCCCATGACCGCGATCACCGCCATCACCGCGCAAAATACGCTGGGCGTACAGGCGGTCCACCCCGTGCCGACCGAGATGGTGATGGCACAGATCGACAGCGTGCTGGCGGACATCGGCGCCGACGCGATCAAGATCGGGATGATCGGATCGGCGCAGACCGCGCATGCGCTGGCGGACCGGCTGGAGACGCTGGACCTGCCCGTCGTGTTCGATCCGGTGATGATCGCGACCAGCGGATCGGTGCTGGCCGATGCCGATGTCATTGCCGCCTTTCGCCGGTTCCTGGCGCTGGCCAGCCTGACCACGCCCAACCTGCCCGAACTCGCTGCGCTGGGTGGAGAGGCGATGGTCCGCCGCCAAACACGCGCGCTGCTGGTCAAGGGCGGGCATGGCGAAGGGCCGGTGATCGAGGATCGCCTGGTCGAACCGCAGGGCGAACAACGCTGGCAGCATCCCCGGCTCGACACGCGCTCGACCCATGGCACGGGTTGCACGCTCGCCAGCGCGATCGCCACCGGGCTGGGACAGGGCCTGTCACTGGCGGACTCGGTGGACCGCGCCATCGCCTTCGTTCAAGCCGCGCTCGCCGCCGCACCGGGGCTGGGCCAGGGGCATGGGCCGATGGGGCATGGGCTGGGCATGGTCCCCTTCTATCACCTGCTCGCCGCGATCAGCCGCGAAGGCTGGGATGCCGCCGCCTTCGCCGCGCGCTGGGGTTAGGCGCCGCCCTTCCCCTCCTGCCCTCCCACTTGCGCCGAGGGGGTTGGCATATGACGGCGTATGATCGAACCTCCGCCGCGATGGGCGTTTGCAAATCGCGTCCACCCCGATAAGGCCCGTCCCATGGTCGACACCGGTTTTCCCATGCCCCTGTGCGGCGTGGATGAGGCGGGGCGCGGGCCGCTGGCGGGGCCGGTGGTCGCCGCCGCCGTCATCCTGCCCGAGCGCGATTGCCCCGGCGGCATCAACGATTCCAAGAAGCTGACCGAAAAGACCCGCGCGCGCCTCTGCGCCGAGATCCGCGCCTGCGCGGTCGTCGGCGTCGGGGTGGTCCATCCCGAGGAGATTGACCGCCTCAACATCTATTGGGCGACGATGAAGGCGATGACGCTGGCCGTCGACGCGGTGGTCGCGACGCTGGGATGCCACCCCGCGCATGTTCTGGTCGACGGAAACCGCCTGCCCAAATGGAGCTATGCCGCGACCGCGATCGTCGGCGGCGATGCCAAGTCGCTGGCCATCGGCGCGGCCTCGATCGTCGCCAAGCATGTCCGTGACGAGATGATGATCGCGGCGGCGGCGGAGTGGCCCGCTTATGGCTGGCATTCCAACAAGGGTTACGGCTCGGCCACCCATCTGGCGGCGCTTCGCGAACACGGGCCCACCCCGCTCCACCGGCGCAGCTTCGCCCCCGTGGCGCAATGCTATCTCGATCTCTGAAATCCCGTCCATCGCAGTCACGAAAGGGGACAGTGTCCGCAGGCCGTGACGAAGAAGGAATTTCATGCGTCCCGAGTCGCTCTCGCCACACCCCCACTCCCTAGGGGGCCAAGTTATCCACACCCCCAATATCTGCCACGAAGACGCAATATCTCCGCGAATCTGGCGGAATCCCGCGAGTCGCGTGTGCGAATCGCCTCTTGACGACCGACTCATTCCGGGTGGATGCGAGGGTTCGAGGGTAGAAGGAACGGTTAACGATGGGGGTCATCCAGACGGTAGGAAGGCCGATCGGGACGCGGCCGGTATCGGCGCACCGCGAAAGCGACCTGCCGCTGGGCCAGATCCTGATGGGCGACTGTATCGCGGCGCTCCGCTCGCTGCCCGACAAGTCGGTGGACATGGTCTTCGCCGATCCGCCCTATAATCTGCAACTCGGCGGCGAGCTGTTCCGCCCCGATGGCAGCCATGTCGATGCCGTCACCGATGCCTGGGACAAGTTCGACACCTTCGCCGCCTATGACGCCTTTACCCGCCTATGGCTCGCCGAATGCTACCGAGTGCTGAAGGACAATGGCTCGCTCTGGGTCATCGGCAGCTATCACAACATCTTCCGCGTCGGGACCGCGGTGCAGGATCTGGGCTTCTGGATCCTCAACGACATCATCTGGCGCAAGTCCAACCCCATGCCCAATTTCAAGGGCACCCGCTTCACCAACGCCCATGAAACGCTGATCTGGGCGTCGAAGGGCGAGAAGGCGAAATACACCTTCAACTATCGCTCGATGAAGACGCTGAACGACGAGATCCAGATGCGCTCGGACTGGGAATTCCCGATCTGCGGCGGTCAGGAACGATTGAAGAAGGACGGCCACAAGGTCCATCCGACCCAGAAGCCGGAGGCCTTGCTCTATCGCATCCTGCTGGCCTGCACCCGGCCGGGCGACGTGATCGCCGACCCGTTCTTCGGCACCGGCACGACCGGCGCGGTCGCCAAGCGCCTGGGCCGCCAGTGGATCGGGATCGAGCGCGAACCGGCCTATTGCGCCGCCGCGATCGAACGGATCGAGGCCGCCCTGCCCCTGGACGAAAGCGCGCTCGCCACGATGCAGAGCCCCAAGGCCCAGCCCAAGGTGGCGTTCGGGACGCTGGTCGAGAATGGCTATCTCGCCCCCGGCATGCCGTTGATGGACGCCAAGCGGAAATGGCGCGCGACGGTGCGCGCGGACGGCTCGCTGCTGTCGGAATGCGGACAGGCCGGGTCGATCCACCGGCTTGGCTCGATGCTTCAGAACCGGCCGACCTGCAATGGCTGGACCTTCTGGCATTATGAGATGGAAGGGTCGCTGAAGCCCATCGACGCGATGCGCCAGACCTGGCTGCTGGCGACGCAGCCGTAACCCCATATTCCTGCCCTGGAAGGGGAGGTGGCGCGCTTAGCGCGTCGGAGGGGTGTCCCGTTATCGAGGGGGGTGATACCCCTCCACCAGCTTCGCTGGTCCCCCTCCCCTTGCAGGGGAGGAATTGAGAAGGCTCCCCATGCATCTGCGCCCCGTCCAATTTGTCGACACCCCTATCGGGCTGGAGGAAGGCAGCGTCGCGCGGCTGGCGGGCGGGATGCAGTGGTTTGCAGCCTATGAGGTCCGCGAAGGCACCAGCCGCCGCATCGTCCCCCTCGCGCGCTTCGCGGAGGAACTGGGCGGCTTTCCCCGCGCCCAGGCGCTGCACGCCGCCTTCACGTCGCCCCGTGCGCCCTGGGTCATGGGCGGACGCACCCTGCGCTTCGACCACCCCCAGCTTGCCGCGATCCTGAACGTCACGCCGGACAGCTTCTCGGATGGCGGCAAACATATCGGCGATCCGGCCGCGGCGGCCGACAGGGGCATGGCGATGGCCGCCCAGGGCGCGGCGGTGATCGATCTGGGCGGGGAGTCCACCCGCCCCGGCGCAGCCCCCGTCTGGGAAGGCGACGAGGTCGCCCGCACCGCCCCCGTCATCGAACGGCTGGCCCGCGGCGGCGCGCTGGTCTCGATCGACACGCGCAAGGCCGCCGTGATGGAAGCCGCGCTCGCCGCCGGAGCCGGGATCGTCAACGATGTCGCGGCCTTGCTGTGGGACGACCGCGCGCTGGAGGTGGTGGCGAAGGCCGGTTGCCCGGTCATCCTGATGCACTCCCCCGATCCGGCCAAGGGTGGGCATGGCCGGATCGGTTATGCCGATGTGCTGACCGAGGTGTTCGACTGGCTCGAGGCGCGGATCGCGGCGGTCGAGGCGGCGGGCGTTCCTCGCTCGCGGATCATGGTCGATCCGGGCATCGGCTTCGGCAAGTCGCTGGCGGACAATCTGGCGCTGATCAACGGGCTTGCGATCTTCCATGGCCTGGGCTGCCCGGTCATGCTGGGGGCCAGCCGCAAGCGGATGATCGGCGCACTGTCGAACGAGGCCCCGGTCGATGCGCGGCTGGGTGGGTCGCTGGCGCTGGCGCTCAAGGGTGCGGAGGCGGGCGTCCAGCTCATCCGCGTCCACGACGTCGCCGAGACGGTGCAGGCCCTGCATGTTTGGCGGGGCCTTCGCGACCGCGCGCTGATGGGATAACCCCCTCGCTTTTCGCGGGCCAAACGCCCACATAGGGCCGATGCAACGTCCCCAGCCCCAGATCATCCGCGTCATCGACCTGGAGACGACCGGACAGGCCCCGCCGACGCACGGCGTGTGCGAGATCGGCTGGCAGGACGTCGCGCTGGGCAAGGACGGCCGCTGGGAGCTGGAGGGCGAAGGCGGCAGCATCCTGGTCAATCCGGGCCGCCCCATCCCGCCCATTACCCAGGCGATCCATCATATTCTGGACGAACAGGTCGCCGATGCGCCTTGGTGGCATGACGTCGCTCGCCGGGTGCTCGACCCATGGCCGCGTCGCCTGGCGCTGGCGGCGCATCGTGCGGATTTCGAGCAGCAATATTGCACCCCCGCCATGACCCGGTCCGCCGACTGGATCTGCACCTGGAAATGCGCGCTTCGCCTCTGGCCCGACAGCCCCAGTTTTTCCAACCAGGTATTGCGGTACTGGCGCAAGCCGGAGGGACTGGTGCACGAACGCGGCCTGCCCATTCACCGCGCCTTTCCCGACGCCTATGTCACCGCGCACCATTTGCGCGACCAGTTGAACGAGGCGAGCCTGGCGCAATTGCTGGAATGGTCGCGTAGCCCCGGCCTGTTGCCGCGCGTCCGCTATGGACCCGATCGCGGCAAGGACTGGCGCGAGATCGACGAGGATTCGCTGATGGGATTCCTGACCGATCGCGATCCCGATGTCCGCTTCACCGCCGAGACCGAGATGGCGCGGCGGCGCGGCGGCGGCCATGTCGGGCGTCCTACCCCGCAGGAACTGTTGCTGTGATCGGGACTCAACCGCTGGTAACGCTACGCATCCTTCGATAAGGCGTTCGTTATGCAGGGGTTGAGTAGCGCGCCCACCGGCGCAAATCCCATCGGTCGTATCCTGATCGCCGCCATGGCGACGGGATTTCTGGCGCTTCTGGCCGCTGCCATCGCGGCGGGCTATGCTATCCGGCAGGGCAATCGACATAGCGATTGGGTCGTCCACACCTATCGCGTCGAAAGCGAGCTGATTGAGGCACGCCGATTGGCCGAGCAGAAGGAAACCGCCCGTCGCGGCTATATGCTGGCGGGCACGCCGGCCTTTCTCGAAAGCTTCCAGCAGGCCCATGCTGCGCTGATCCCGCAGGTGGCCGAGCTTCGGCGGCTGACCGCCGACAATCCCCGCCAACGCGAACCGATGCGGCAGGTCGGCGAGCGGCTGGCCGAACTCGACGCGGCGCAGCGCGCGACCAATGCCTTGGTACGGCAGGGGCGCGGGGCCGAGGCGCTTCGTCTGTTCCGCGCGGACAGCGGCCTGCAACGGATGCAGAAGCTGCGCATGGTGTTCGACGGCATGGCACGCGAGGAACGCCGCCTGCTCGCGCTGCGCGATGCCGAACAAAGCGGCAGCCGACGGACCTTCTCGATCGTCGTGGCGGTCGCGGCATTGCTGTTCGTGCTGGTATCGATCGTGTCCTTCCTGACCGTGCGCCGCTATACCCGCGACCTGCACGCCTCGCGCATGGCGCTGGCCGGTCTGAACGCGACGCTGGAGGATCAGGTCAAGGAGCGTACCGCCGATCTGGCGCTGGCGAACGAAGAGATTCAGCGCTTCGCCTATATCGTCAGCCACGACCTGCGTTCGCCCCTGGTCAACGTCATGGGCTTCACCTCCGAACTCTCCGCTGCGACCCAGCCGCTGGCCGAACTGATCGACCGGGCCGAAGCCGAAGCGCCGCAGATCGTGACCGAGGAGGCGCGCCTCGCCGCGCGCGAGGATCTGCCCGAGGCGATCGGCTTCATCCGCACCTCGACCGCCAAGATGGACCGGCTGATCAACGCCATCCTGAAGCTCAGCCGCGAGGGACGCCGGGTGCTGGCCCCCGAAATGATCGCGCTGGACCAGCTGGTCGAGCAGATCACCGACTCGATCCGCCATGTCATCGACGATCGCGGCGTCGCCGTGACGATCGAACGGCCGATGCCGGTGATCGTCAGCGACCGGATCGCGCTGGAGCAGATCCTCTCCAACCTGATCGAGAATGCGACCAAATACCGTCATCCGACGCGCCCGGCCGAGGTCCATGTCTCGGTGCAGCAGACGCCGGGGCGCGTGATCGTGGCGGTGCGCGACAATGGCCGCGGCATCGACCCGCGCGACCATCAGCGTATCTTCGACCTGTTCCGCCGGTCGGGCCAGCAGGACCAGCCGGGCGAAGGGATCGGTCTGGCCCATGTCCGCGCGCTGGCCTATCGTCTGGGCGGTACGATTTCCGTCGAGTCTCAACTGGGTCAAGGCGCGACCTTCTTTCTGTCGCTACCCCCCACTCTTTCCATCGAAGGCGCCTGAATGAACGACCATCGCTCCGTGGGTATCGTCATGATCGAGGATGACGAAGGCCATGCCCGCCTGATCGAGAAGAATATCCGGCGCGCCGGCATCCTGAACGATATTCGGCACTTCACCGATGGCACCACCGCGCTCGACTTCCTGTTCAACGCGCCCGACGGCCCGGCCAAGAGCGGCCCGTCGCTGGTCCTGCTCGACCTCAATCTGCCCGATATGAGCGGCACCGACATCCTGGCGAAGATCAAGGACGATAGCAGCCCGCTGCGCCGGGCGCCGGTCGTCGTGCTGACCACCACCGACGACAAGGTGGAAATTCAGCGCTGCTACGACCTGGGCTGCAACGTCTACATCACCAAGCCCGTCAATTACGAGAATTTCGCCCAGGCCATCCGTCAGCTCGGCCTGTTCCTGTCGGTGATCCAGGTGCCCGAGGTAGAGGGCTGATCGCCCGCTTGCCCATGACGACCGGCGGCCCGCCCCGCATCCTGTATATAGACGATGACGACGCGCTGCGCCGTCTGGTGTCGCGTGCGCTGAGCCGCCATGGCTATTCGGTGTCGTGCGCGGCGTCGGGAGCTGAGGGGATCGCGCTGGCCGCGGAGGGCGGGTTCGATCTGGTCGCGGTCGACCATTATATGCCGGGCATGGACGGACTGGAAACGCTGGCCGCGATCACCGCGCTGCCCGATCCGCCGCCGGTCGTCTATGTCACGGGGTCGGACGAAGGGCGGATCGCGGTCGCCGCGTTGAAGGCCGGGGCAGCCGATTACGTGGTGAAGACGGTGGGCGAGGATTTCTTCGACCTGCTGTCCGCCAGTTTCGAGCAGGTGCTCGACCGCGCCCGGCTGGAACGCGCCAAGGCCGCCGCCGAAGCCGAACTGCGCGCCTCCAATGCGCGGTTGGAAGCGATGCTGAGCGAGGTCAATCACCGCGTCGCCAACTCGCTGCAACTCGTGTCGGCGATGGTCGGACTGCAAAAGGGCGGATTGGACGACGCCCGCGCGCGCGACGCGCTGGAGGATACGCAGCGCCGCATCCGCGCCATCGCACAGGTGCATCGGCGCCTCTACACCGCCAATGACGTGGATCAGGTCGATCTGCGCGACTATCTGGGCGCGCTGATCGAGGAACTGGGCGAAAGCTGGTCGAGCGATGCCTGCCCCCGCACCCTGACGCTGGTCGCCGAACCGATCCGCGTGAAGACCGACCGGGCGGTGTCGATCGGCGTGATCGTGACTGAACTGGTCACCAATGCCTGCAAATATGCCTATCCCGACGGCGTGGGCGAGGTGCGCATCACCCTTACGCGCGGCGAAGAGCATTGCCTGCTGGTGGTGGAGGACGATGGCTGTGGCATGGCGGTCGATCAGGCTCCCAAGGGGACGGGCCTTGGCGCGAAACTGATCCGCGCGATGGCCCAGAGCCTGCAGACCGTGGTGGAATATGACCCCGCGCATCAGGGTGTCCGCGCGATGCTGAGGGTGCCGGTCTAGCGTGCCGTGCGGGGGCGCTCGGTTTGCCGGCCCCCTCCCTTTCACACCATTCGCATCGTCAATCGCCGAACCCCCTCCAGCACCATCCCGAACACCAGATGCGACGCCGCGCTATAGGCATGGGTCGCGGGGGGTGTGTTCTGCGGCGCGGCGCCCCAACCAAAGGCGGGCACGGCCAGATCATCCACCGTCAGCATCGTCGCCAGCCCATAGGGTGCCCCCAGCCCCAACGTCGCCTCAGGCCGTTCATGCGCCAGCGCGCCATAGAGCCCCCCCAGCACCGCGCCCGTGGCGTAATGGACGATCACGCCGGAGGTTTCGCGATATTTCTGGGTCAGCGGCTCGCCAGTCGCCATCCTGGCGAGCGTATCGGCGGCCTTCACGGTGGCGGGGTCGTCATTGCTCCCCTTTTGTCCGAACGCACCCGCCGCCACGGCTTGAAACCGGTTCATCGCCAGCGAGGCGACCAGCCCGCCGACCACGCCGACGCCGATCGCCCAACCCAGGCCGTGCTTCGTCTTCGCCATCTGCGCCACTCCAGCCATTCCGATCCGCCAACAACGGGCCGATCGGAATAGGGTTCACGGCACGCGCGTCAGGGCTTGCGGAACTTGTAGACGAACTGGTCTGTGCGCCCGCGAATGGCGGGATCGAAGACGTTCTTCGAATGATCGTCCTCGGGATTGCGCAAGACGCGGCTTTCGCCAACGAAGCGGAATCCCACCGACTGGACCTGTCGCTTCACGTAATCGGGGTCGATCCGGTGCGTGGTGTTGGTGTTGGCCAGTCCCTTGCCTACCGCATCGGCGTGATCGATGATGACATAGGTGCCGCCCGACTTGAGCAGCTTGAACACCGCCTGGTCGAAGGCACGGAGCGCGGGTTCGCCCGCATCCTTGTTGGCGACGTCATGGTAATTCTGGACGGTCCAGAACAGGTCGACCGGCTTGTCGGAGACGGGCAGGTTGACCGCCTGCACCTGCGCGGTCGCATTGGGCAGGTTCCAGCCCTGGATCGTGCCCAACGCCTTCTCGGCATATTTCTGCCCGGCGGCGGGCCAATAGGCATAGACATGCCCCTTCGGCCCGACGATGGCGGAGAAGATGCGCGTCCAATAGCCCTTGCCCGGCAGGTAATCGATGACCGTGTCGCCGGGCTTCACACCCGAAAAGGCTAGGACGGCGGCGGCCTGACGACGTTCGTCATCGGCAGCCTGATCGGCGCGCGCGGGATCGACGAGCGCGGCGGTGACGTACGCGGGGACGGCCGCGGGCTTGGTGGACGCGGCAGGCTTTTGCTGCGCGACCGCGACGGTCGCCCCCGCCGTCAGCAACAATCCCAGTGCGATGGCCTTCATGCCTGCTCTCTCCTATGTTCTGATGCCGTCATCCCCAACCGCCGTTCAGGCTGAGCGTAGTCGAAGCCCAAGGGATTCGCGTGGCCTTCGACTTCGCTCAGGCTGAACGGAGCGGGGGAATGGATAGTCCCGATTACACGTCCAGATTCGCCACGTTCAGCGCGTTGTCTTGGATGAACTCGCGACGCGGCTCGACGACTTCGCCCATCAACCGGCTGAACACCTCGTCCGCCGCCGCGACATCGTCCGACGTCACGCGCAGCATCGAGCGGACCGCCGGGTCGAGCGTGGTTTCCCAGAGCTGCTCGGCATTCATCTCGCCCAGCCCCTTGTAGCGCTGGATCGCCAGCCCCTTGCGGCCCGAGGTCAGGATCGCCTCCAGCAACTGGCTGGGTCGCGCAACGCGGGTTTCACCGCGTGCCAGCGTCGTGGCGTTACCTTCCTCGTCGGTCGGCACGACATCGGCCGAAGGCTCGGTCGCGGCGTTGCGCAGCGGCACCAGCTTGCCCGCATGGGCGAAGCTCTCGGCCTGTTCGGCGGCCAGCGTGTGCAGCTTGCGCGCTTCGGCCGAGGCGATGAAGCTGGCCTCGACGATGTGGTGATCGGTCACGCCGCGCCACAGCCGCTCGAAATGGACGCCGCCATCCTCGGTCAGACGCGCCGACCAGCGCGCCTCGTGATCGCCCGACTCCAGACGGCGCGTGGTTTCGACCACCGTCGCCATGCGCTGCTCGCGGGTCAGCACGGGGTCGAGTGCACCGGCCAACGCCAGCACCTCGATGATCGACGCGTCATAGCGGCGCGGCACGTAGCGCATCAGGGTACGCATCCGCCGCGCATGATCGACCAGCGCCTTCAGGTCGTTGCCCGACCGCGCGCCGCCCGGTCCTTCCAGCACCATGGTCGAAACGCCCGCCTCGACCAGATATTCGTCGAGCGCGGTGTCGTCCTTCAGGTACACCTCCGACCGTCCCTTGGTCGCCTTATAGAGTGGCGGCTGGGCGATATAGAGGTGCCCGCGCTCGATCAGCTCGGGCATCTGGCGATAGAAGAAGGTCAGCAGCAGCGTGCGGATATGCGCGCCGTCGACGTCTGCGTCGGTCATGATGACGATCTTGTGGTAACGCAGCTTGTCCGCGTTGAAATCGTCGCGGCCGATGCCGGTGCCCATCGCCTGAATGAGCGTGCCGATCTCCTTGGACGAGATCATGCGGTCGAACCGCGCGCGCTCGGTGTTCAGGATCTTGCCGCGCAAGGGAAGGATCGCCTGGAAATGGCGATTGCGCCCCTGCTTGGCCGAACCGCCGGCCGAGTCACCCTCGACCAGGAAGAGTTCGGACTTGGCGGGATCGCGCTCCTGGCAATCGGCCAGCTTGCCGGGGAGCGAGGCGATGTCCATCACGCCCTTGCGCCGGGTCAGCTCGCGGGCACGCTTGGCGGCCTCGCGCGCGGCGGCGGCGTCGATGATCTTGGCGACGATCGCGCGGGCGTTCTGCGGGTTTTCCTCCAGCCAGTCGGCCAGCTTGTCGGCGATCAGCGCCTCCAGCGGCTGGCGGACCTCGGACGAGACCAGCTTGTCCTTGGTCTGGCTGCTGAACTTCGGATCGGGCAGCTTGACCGAGACGATCGCGGTCAGCCCCTCACGCATATCGTCGCCGGTCAGCGTCACCTTCTCCTTCTTCAGAAGGCCCGACTTGTCGGCATAATTGTTGAGCGTGCGGGTCAGCGCGGCGCGGAAGGCCGCGATATGCGTACCACCGTCGCGCTGGGGGATGTTGTTGGTGAACGCCAGGACGTTCTCATAGTACGAGTCATTCCACTCCAGCGCGACGTCCATGCCGATCGCATCGCGCTGGCCATGAATGGCGATGGGTTCGGGGAAGAGCGGCGACTTGGAGCGGTCCAGCCACTTCACGAAGGCGGCGATGCCACCCTCGTAATAGAGCTCGACGGTCTTGGGCTCGTCATGGCGCGCATCGGTCAGAAACAGGCGGACGCCCGAGTTCAGGAACGCCAGCTCGCGATAGCGATGCTCCAGCTTATCGAAGTCGAACTCGGTGATCTTGAAGGTGGCGGGCGACGGCAGGAAGGTGACGCGGGTGCCCTTCTGCCCCGGCTCGGCCTTGCCGACGACCTTCAGCGGTGCGACCGCGTCGCCGTGCGCGAAGCGCATATAATGCTCCTCGCCGTCACGCCAGATGGTCAGGTCGAGGAACTCGGACAGCGCGTTGACCACCGAGACGCCGACGCCGTGCAGGCCGCCCGACACCTTATAGGCGTTGTCGTCCGAGGTGTTCTCGAACTTACCACCGGCGTGCAGCTGGGTCATGATGACCTCGGCCGCCGACACGCCCTCTTCGGGGTGGATGCCGGTCGGGATGCCGCGACCATTGTCGGTGACGCTGACCGAGCCGTCGGCGTTCAGCTGGATGTCGATGCGGTCGCAATGCCCCGCCAGCGCTTCGTCGATCGCATTGTCGCTGACCTCGAACACCATATGGTGCAGGCCCGAGCCGTCGTCGGTATCGCCGATATACATGCCCGGCCGCTTGCGCACCGCGTCGAGGCCCTTCAGCACCTTGATCGAGGAGGCGCCATATTCGTTCGTCTGGGGGGTATCTGCCATAGCGAGTATATAGGAATTGCGGGCCCCAAGGGAAAGCGAAATGGACGGCTCCGGGGCCGTTTCGCCCCCCTTTTCCGCCCCTGTCGCACGGCCCGGGCCAGGGCAGCCGATCGAGACCCCGAATTCACCCGTCGCGCCGGAAGCCTTGGCCGATCTAGCGCGTCTTTCGAGGCGAGCGAGCAAGGAGACATGGGATGATTGGAAAATCCGTCATGCTCACGGCCATCGCGGCAAGGCTGGCCGCCGGAACGGTATCCGCCCAGTCGGTGCGGCGCGATTATCCCGGCTTTAACATTGGCCGACAGCATCGCCTCCGCGCGGCGGCGTGGAGATCGTTCGATTCTTCACTGCTTTTAGAACGCGACCCGCGTCGCCTCCCCCGGCACGTCGGTGAACAGCGCCGTTTCGGTGCCGGTCATCCACACCTGCCCACGCCCCGCCAGCCGCTCGAACAGCGCGGCGCGGCGAGAGGGGTCGAGGTGCGCGGCGACTTCGTCCAGAAGCAGCACCGGTGCGGTGCCGCGCCGATCGGTCACGAGGTCCGCATGGGCCAGCACGATGCCGAGCAGCAACGCCTTCTGCTCGCCCGTCGAACAGAGCGCCGCCGCCTGTTCCTTGGCGACATGGGTGACGATCAGGTCGGCACGGTGCGGCCCCACCAAAGTCCGTCCCGCCGCCGCATCGCGCCTGCGCCCCATGGCGAGGGCATGGGCAAAGGCGGGCGGGTCCACCGCCTCACCCTCCAGTGCCAACGAGGCGCGCGCGAAGACGCTGTCGGGCACCTCCTCCAGTCGCTGGTCGAGCGCCGCGACCGCTGCCACCCGCGCGGCATCCACCGCCGCGCCATGCTCGACCATTCGCGCCTCCAGCGCGGTCAGCCAGTCGGGATCGACGGGGCCCTCACTCGCCAGCAGCCGGTTGCGCTCGCGCATCGCCGCGTCGTAACGGGTCGCGTGCATCCCATGCGCCGGGGCCAGCGCGAGCACCAGCCGGTCGAGGAACCGCCGCCGCTCCGACGCGGGCTCGACGAACAACCGGTCCATCGCCGGGGTCAGCCACAGCACCGACAGCCAGTCCGCCAGCGCATTGGCGCTCGCCGCCGCACCCTGTACCCGCACCACCCGCCGTTCGGGCGCGGAGGGAAGCGCGCCGGTTGCGATCTCGACATCGCCGTCGAGCGTCGCCGCGACGCCGAACCCGCCCTTGCCCCCCTGTCGCGCCATCGCCGATAGCGCGGCGCGGCGCAGGCCGCGTCCAGGTGCGAGCAGCGACACCGCCTCCAGCACATTGGTTTTCCCCGCGCCGTTTTCGCCGGTCAGCACGACGAACCCCGCGCTGGGGTTCAGCACGAGGTCGGCGTGATTGCGGAAATCGGTGAGGACGAGGCGGGTGAGCATTGCGTCCGCCTTAGAAGGTATCGGCCTTCATTACATCCTCCCCTGCAAAGGGAGGGGGACCAGCGAAGCTGGTGGAGGGGAGTGGCAAGTCAAACCCGCCCCGCGGGTTTGAGGATTGCCGGGGGCAATCCGGCCTGCCACTCGCTCTCGATAGCGGGACACCCCTCCGTCAGACCTGCGGCCTGCCACCTCCCCTTACAGGAGAGGAATAGGGTCGGCTTACACCCGCATCGGCATCAGCACGTAGAGCGCAGGCGCCTTGTCATTCTCGCGGATCAGGGTCGGCGCGGCGGCGTCGGCCAGGTGGACCTCGACCAGGTCGCTGTCGATCTGCCCCAGAATGTCGAGCAGATAACGGCTGTTGAACCCTATCTCGAAGCCGAGCGAGGTGTATTCGCCCGGCACCTCTTCCGATGCGGTGCCGTTTTCGGGGCTGGTCACCGACAGGGTGATCCGGTCGCGGTCCAGCGCCATCTTCACCGCGCGCGTCTTCTCCGTCGCGATGGTCGAGACGCGGTCGACGCCCTGCATGAACGCCTTGGGGTCCAGCTTCAGGATCTTGTCGTTCGCGGTCGGGATGACGCGGCTGTAATCGGGGAAGGTGCCGTCGATCAGCTTGGAGGTCAGGATCGCCTGGCCCAGATCGAAGCGGATCTTGGTCCCCGACAACGACACGCCGACCGAGCCGTCCACCTCGTCGAGCAGCTTGCGCAACTCGCCGACGCACTTACGCGGCACGATCACGTCGGGCATGCCCTCGGCGCCATTGGGACGCTCGATGGTGACGCGGGCGAGGCGGTGGCCGTCGGTGGCGGCGGCCTTCAGCACCGGTGCGCCATTGTCCTCCGCGACATGCAGGAAGATGCCGTTGAGGTAATAGCGAGTCTCTTCGGTCGAGATGGCGAAGCGGGTCTTGTCGATGATCTGCTTGAGCAGTTCGACCGACAGCTCGAACTGGGTCGGCAGTTCGCCCTCGGCGATGACCGGGAAGTCGTCGCGCGGCAGCGTGCCGAGCGAGAAGCGCGCCCGGCCCGCCACGATGGTCATGCGCCCCTCGGCGGCGGTCAGCTGCACCTGCGCGCCCTCGGGCAGCTTGCGCGCGATGTCGAACAGGGTGTGGGCCGACACGGTGGTCGAACCCGGCTGGTCGACCGCGGCGGCGACGCTGTCGTTGATCTGAAGGTCCAGGTCCGTCGCCATCATGCGAAGCTGGCCCTCGGCCGTCGCCTCGAGCAGCACGTTGGAGAGGATCGGAATCGTGTTCCGCCGCTCCACCACCGACTGGACATGGCTCAAACCCTTGAGCAGCGTTGCGCGTTCGATCGTCGCCTTCATTTCCTGATCCCCCGCCGGAACGACCGCATGGCCGGAGTCCGAGTGTGATAAATGGCCTTGGTTCCTACCCGCCAAGAAGGGGCCGAAGCAAGGCTTCGACCCCTCCACCACTGGTAGTAAAACCACCGTTAATGTGGAAAAGAATCCCGGCTCAGAAGCGCAGGCCCAATCCGGCAAGCAGCTGATGACGGTTAGGGTTGATGCCGACGCCATCCATTTCGTCATAGTGCGAATAGCGATATTCGCCCTTTACGAAGGTGTTGGGGCTGATTGCATATTCGAGCCCCGCACCCAGGCGATAGCCGCCGACTTCCTGTTCGTTGGCGGTGGTGACGCCCGCCGTGGTATAGCGCGCATCGAACTTGGCGTTGGTGTAGCCCGCCTTCAGATAGCCCATCGCGACCGGCGAGATGACATAGCCGACGCGCGCACCGGCATAGAGATCGCGGCCCGCGCCCAGGCGGAATTCGTCGCCGGGCACGCGGATGCCGTTGCTGCGCGTGTCGGAGCTGGAGCCGGTAATCTCGCCCTCCGCGCCCAGGATGACGGGGCCCGCGGGAATGTCATAGCCGATGCCCGCGCCATAAAGCACACCGTCGCTCGAACTGCCGTCCTGCCCATGGCGATCGTTGAGGCTGTCATAACCGATCAGCCCTTCGACGCGGAAACCCGTGAAAGGCTGCGCGGTCTGGGCGGCGGCGGGGGCCGCCGCTGCCGCCAGCGCGGACGTCGCCAGAGCGGCGAGCATGAGCTTACGCATAACTTACTCCATTACTGTACCGGCCGCCGTTACATTGGCGGTCGGGGGCTTAAATGGCGCGAAACCGCCGACGTTGCATGAACCTCAGCTAAACAGGAAAAAGCGTTGCATCGGCGCAACAGCCGCGACAGGGATGGCGCCATGGCGACGCCCGATCCTCAGCCCCCACGCCCGCGCCAAGCGCGCCGGGGCCGCGATTTCATCGCCCGGCACGGCGAGACGGTGTTCAATCGGATCGGCAAGATCCAGGGCGACCGGATCGACCTGCACACCCCCCTCACCCGCCGGGGTTTCGCCCAGGCCGAGGCGATCGGCCAGGTCCTTCACGCGCGGTTGGGCCCGGCGCCCGCGCTCACCCTATGGTCCTCGCCCACCGGCCGCGCGCTTCAGACGCTGGCGGTGATCGCGGAGCATATCGCGCTCGACTGGCACGCGACCCACCATGATCCGCGCCTGATCGAACTCGGCTTCGGCAGTTGGAGCGGACAGATTTCCGCCGATCTGGCGGCGGTGCATGGGCCCATCGCCCACCCGCACGGCATGGCGGTGGGCGCACCCGATGGGGAAAGCTATCCCATGATGGCCGCGCGGCTGGCGGACTGGCTGGCCGATACGCAGGATGATGACGGCGACCGGTTGATCCTGATGCACGGCCTGTCGAGTCGGGTGCTGCGCGGGCTGATGCTGGACCTGCCCGACGATGCGCATTGCGGCGTACCGGTGGCCGAGCGACTGCCGCAAGGGTCGATCGTGATGATCGCGGGCGGCCGCGAGACGCTGATCCACCGCCCCTCGCCATGAAGCGCCTTTTCCTAATCCTGGCGCTGATCGCCGGTCCGGCGTTCGCGCGCGAGACGATCGGCATTTACAAGGGCTGGGGCGCGTTTCGCGACCCCGATCGCTGCTACGCCATCGCCAAGCCGGTGCTGGCGAACGGGCGGACCGGCGGTTTCGCCAGCGTCGGGACCTGGCCCGCCAGGCGGCTGCGCGAGGCCTTCCACCTGCATCTGACCATCCCTCGCGACCGAGCCGCGGCGGTGACGCTGGTCATCGGCGAGCGGCGCTTTCCCCTGGTCGGCACGGCCCAGGACGTCTGGGCGCCCGATGCCGCGACCGACCATGCGCTGGTCATGGCGATGCGATCGGGCCGCAGCATGAGCGTATCGGCTGTCGACACCCGCCGCCGTCCCTTCGCCGACACCTATGCGCTGGCGGGCGCAGCCGCCGCGATCGACGCCGCGACGCTGGCCTGTGTGACGGGGCCTGTGTGACGGGGCCTGTGTGACGGGGAATGCCGATTGACTTCCATTGCTCCCCTCCGGGGGAGCGTGAAGCGATCCGCGTCGAGCCAGTGGTATTAGGCGCGATTTTGCGCTATGGGCGAGCCCATGCAGACAGTTTCGGCCGCCCCCATGCCCATCCCCGGGCACATCGATCCCGTGCCCGTGCCGCGCGGCGTGCAACCGCGCCCCGATGGCCGGGTCGACCTGATCGGCCTGACCAAGGACCAGCTTCGCGAGGCGTTGCTGTCGGCGGGCATGGAGTTGAAGCAGGCCAAGCTGCGCTCGAAGCAGATCTGGCACTGGCTCTACAATCGCGGCGCGACTCGCTTCGCCGACATGACCGACATCTCCAAGGCGCAGCATCCCTGGCTGGAGGAACGCTTCGTCATCGGCCGCCCCGATGTGGTCGAGGCGCAGGTGTCGAACGATGGCACGCGCAAATGGCTGCTCCGCTCGCCCGACGGGCAGGATTACGAGATGGTGTTCATCCCCGACGCCGATCGGGGAACCTTGTGCGTGTCGAGCCAGGTCGGCTGCACGCTCAACTGCCGCTTCTGCCACACCGGCACGATGCGGCTGGTCCGCAACCTGACCGCCGGCGAGATCGTCGGGCAGGTGATGCTGGCGCGCGACTCGCTCGGCGAATGGCCCAGCCAGCCCGAGGGGCGGATGCTGACCAACATCGTCATGATGGGCATGGGCGAGCCGCTCTATAATTTCGATGCGGTGCGCGATGCGTTGAAGCTGGTGATGGACGGCGACGGGCTGGCGCTGTCCAAGCGGCGCATCACCCTCTCGACCAGCGGCGTGGTGCCGATGATGGCGCGCGCGGGCGAAGAGATCGGCGTGAACCTGGCCGTCTCGCTCCATGCGGTGACCAAGGACGTGCGCGACGAGATCGTGCCGCTCAACAAGAAATACGGCATCGAGGAACTGCTTCAGGCCTGTGCCGACTATCCGGGTGCCAACAATGCCCGGCGCATCACCTTCGAATATGTGATGCTGAAGGACAAGAACGACTCGGACGCCGATGCCCACGAGCTGGTCCGGCTGCTGCGCCAGTACAAGCTGCCCGCCAAGGTGAACCTGATCCCGTTCAACCCCTGGCCCGGCGCGGATTACGAATGTTCGACCCCGGAGCGAATTCGCCGCTTTTCGGACATCGTGTTCGAGGGTGGCATCTCCGCGCCCGTCCGCACCCCGCGCGGGCGCGACATCGATGCGGCCTGCGGTCAGCTCAAGACCGCCGCCGAGAAGAAGAGCCGCGCGCAGCTCGACCGCGAGGCGGAAGAGAAGTTCGCGGCGCTGGGCTGATCTTTTTCCTCCCCTGCAAGGGGAGGTGGCAGGCCGTCAGGCCTGACGGAGGGGTGTCGCGCTATCGAGAGGGGGGCGCCCCTCCGACGCGCTGCGCGCGCCACCTCCCCTTGCAGGGGAGGAATATCGTGCGCTTGAACCAGGGCCGCCGGTGAGGCACTTGTGCCCCGCACCATGCGTTACCCGCCCCAATGATCGACTGGACCTTCCTCGCCCTCGCCGCCGCCGGGGGCTTTGTCGGCGGTGCGATGAACGCGCTGGCGGGCGGGGGCAGTTTTTCGACCATGCCGACGCTGATCGCGCTCGGCCTGCCCTCCACCATCGCCAACGCCACCTCGAACGTCGCGCTGCAACCCGCCGCGATGGCCAGCGTCTGGGCCTATCGCCATGGGCTGGAGCCGGTGATGGGGGTGTCGATGCGGCGGATGGCGACGATCACCTTCATGTTCGCGCTGTTGGGCAGCGTGCTGCTGTTCCTGACGCCGCCGCGCGCCTTCGACCTGATCGTGCCCTGGCTGCTGCTGACCGCGACGATCGCGATCGCGGGAGGACGCCACGCCTCGGACTGGCTGGCGCGGATCGCCCGACCGGGCCCGCGCGCACTGATGGCGGCGCAGGCGGTGCTGGGTATTTATGGCGGCTATTTCGGCGGCGGCATCGGCATGATGTTGACCGCCGCCTGGGGGCTGCTGTCGGGACGCAACCCGGCCCAACTGGCCGCGCCGCGGACGCTGATGCTGGCGACCGCCAATGCGGCGGCGACCCTGGTCTTCATCGCCACCGGCATGGTCGCCTGGGCCCAATGCCTGCCGATGCTGGCGGGCGGCGTGCTGGGCGGGTGGAGTGGTGCCCTGATCGGGCGCAGACTGCCCGCCGGGCTGATCCGGGGGTGGACGCTGCTGCTGACGACGGTGACGACGGCGGTGTTCTTCTGGCGGGGTTATGCCTGACCGGCGATGCGCTCGGACGGTGACGCAGCCTCCGCTTCCATCGCCGCCACCAGCGCCCGGATCGCGATTTCCTCGCGGCGCAGCCACTGGGTGATCTCGAAGCGCAGCGCGGCGCTGTCATGGCGATAGCTGGACCAGTCCTTGACGATCGCCTCAGTCGGCCAGCGCGACACGAAACCGGATATGCGCTGGCGATAGGCGGGCATGTCAGCCTGCAGCGCCAGCCAAGCGGCTCCGCCAGGCGTATGCGCCAGCCGTTCGGCAAGCGGACTCGCCGTTTTCACGAACCAGGCGGCGCGTTGCCGGCTGGCGTTGGAGATCAGCCAGCGGCTTCGGCTGATTGCGGTGACATCGGGTACGGGCGCGTTACACAAAGCGCGGTGTTCGGTCATGACGCGCGTCAACGCGGCGCGCATGTCGTGCCATTCGAACAGCATCGGGGTGCCTTTCGACAAAATCGGATTGTCTGCCTTATCGCCCCATCGGATCCCCACCCGGGCGATATGGACTATGGAAATCTGGTCGCGGCAGGGTCGGCCCACCCCCGGCCGTCCTGCATCGTCACGCCTGGGCAATCGCCGCAGCCGTGATCATCGCCCTCATGCTATCGGATCATCGAACGCCTCCCGGTTCGGCGGGCCTTCTGACGCGATAATCTAAATTAACTTTTAATGGAAAAATGCGGCCGGACCGCGAGGTCCCGCTCTAATCCGGCCGTCGCATCTCGAACCGCGCGGCTTCGGTCACCTCGAAATAATCCACAGGCCCGCCGCCGCGCAGGATGGGGCGGGCACGGGCCGTCTGGTAGATGCCGTTTTCGATCATCTCGGCGGCGATATGGATGCCTACCGCCTCGCCGATGACGAGCCACTGATCGAGTTCGCGCCCTTCCTTCGTCTCCAGCCGGATCAACTGGGTCAGGCGGCACTCGAACGACACCGGGCTGTCGGCGACGCGCGGGGCGGCGACCAGGCGACCGTCCTCCGCCGTCACGCCGGCCAGGGCGAATTCGTCGATCTCCGCGCCCACGGCGGCGGCGCTGGCGTTCATCGACTCCGCCAAGGCCATGGTGGCGAGGTTCCAGGTGAAGACCTTGGTCTCGGCGATATTGGCGACCGAATCCTTCCACCCCTGCGATGAAAAGCCGATCAGCGGCGGACGGTAGTTGAAGACGTTGAAAAAGCTGTAAGGTGCCAGATTGTTGACGCCCGCGACCGACCGGCTGCCGATCCAGCCAATGGGTCGGGGGGAGACGATCGCGTTCAAGGGATCATGCGCCAGTTCATGGCCGTTGACGGGTTCGTAGAAGTGCCAATCGTGGATCATGAATCAGGTCGCCGAAAAGGAATGTGGATGGGAGCGCCAACGTCGCAAGAGCCTGAAAGACCCGGGAGCGTGTCGGTCGTCCGCCGTCACGGATTGGTGACGCGGCTGTGGCACTGGGTCAATGCGGTGGCGGTGCTGATCCTGCTGGGGTCGGGCCTGGGGATCTCCAATGCGCATCCCCGTCTCTATTGGGGCCGCTATGGTGCCAATTTCGATCCGGCGTGGTGGAGCCTGCCGCATTTTCCGAGCTGGCTCACGATTCCCGCGCGGTACAATCTGGCGATCTCGCGGCGCTGGCACCTGTTCTTCGCGCTGGTGCTGGGCTTCGGACTGCTCGCCTATATGATCGGCGGCCTGCTGACCCGGCATTTCCAGCGCGACCTGCGCATCCGGGCGCGCGAACTGGGGCCCGCGTCGCTCTGGACCGATCTGAAGCGGCATCTGGCCTTTCGCTTCCATGACGAGAAGGATCCACGTGCCTATAACCTGTTCCAGAAGCTGAGTTATGCGATGGTGCTGTTCGTCGCCCTGCCGCTCGCCATCCTGACCGGGATCGCGCTGTCGCCGGGCATGAACGCCGCCTGGCCCTGGGTGCTCGAAATATTGGGCGGGCGGCAGTCGGCGCGGTCGATCCACTTCATCACCGCCTGCGCGCTGGCGCTGTTCACCATCGTCCATCTGGTGCTCGTCATCCTGGCGGGCGCGGGAAACGAGGTGCGATCGATGATCACCGGCCGTTGGAGGATACCCGAATGATTCGGCGTCGGACCATCCTGACGGGCGGCGCGGGGCTGCTCCTCGCGGGCTGCGACAAGATCATCGAGCAACCGACCGCGCGCAAAATCCTGTTCGCGGGCGAGGAGATGCAGAAAGGGCTGCAACGCGCGCTGACGAACCGGGGGGCGCTGGCCCCCGAATATCGCCGCGACCAGATGTCGCCCTATTTCCGGACCAATGGCACGCGCCATCCGGGCACGGCCGAATATGGCGCGCTGCTGTCGAACCGTTTCGAGGATTGGCGGTTGAAGGTCGGCGGGCTGGTCGGCACCCCCCTTTCCCTCTCGCTTCGGCAGATCGGCGAATTCCCCGCGCGCCGCCAGATCACCCGCCACGACTGTGTCGAGGGATGGAGCGCGATCGGCGAGTGGATGGGTCCGATGCTGGGCAATATCCTGAAAGCCGCGAATATCAGCAGCCGCGCGTGCTATGTCGTCTTCACCTGCGCCGATCTCTATGGCGGCCAGCCCTATTACGAATCGCTCGACCTGATCGACGCCTTTCACCCGCAGACGATCCTGGCCTGGGGGATGAACGGGCGGATGCTGGATGTCGGCCACGGCGCCCCCCTGCGCCTGCGGGTGGAGCGGCAACTGGGGTACAAGCACGCCAAATATCTGATGCGGATCGATGCGGTCGAAACTCTGTCCAACATAGGTTTGGGCAAGGGCGGTTATTGGGAAGACCATGTCGATTATGACTGGTATGCCGGGATTTAAGGCACTAGTCGGTGCCATATGGCGCTGATCGATCTCTTTCTGTCGCGCGCGGTCCGCAAGGGCCGCCTGACCCTCACCCATCATGACGGCACGGTCCGCGAATTCGGTACGTCCGAACCGGGCTATCCCGATGTCGCGATCCGCTTCACTGATGCGCGGGTCGCCGGACAGATCGTCCGCAACCCCGCGCTGGCGGCCGGCGAGTCCTTCATGGACGGCCGCCTGGTCGTCGAGAAGGGCGACGTCCGCGATCTGGTCGAACTGCTGACCGCCAACGACAAATGGGAAGCGGGCCGCGCCAATCTCAACCCGTCCCGGCTGGTGCGGGCGGCGGGCGCGATCAAGCATCGGATCGACCGGATCAACATGGAGCGCCGGTCGAAGAAGAACGTCGCCCATCACTACGACCTGTCGGGCACGCTGTACGAACTCTTCCTCGACACCGACAAGCAATATAGCTGCGCCTATTTCACCGACCCGGCCAATGATCTGGAGCGGGCGCAGCGCGACAAGAAGGCGCATATCGCCGCCAAGCTGGCGATCGAGCCGGGGATGAAGGTGCTCGACATCGGCTGCGGCTGGGGGGGCATGGCGCTATATCTGCACCAGATGTGCGGGGCCGAAGTGCTGGGCGTCACCCTGTCCGAGGAGCAGTTGAAGGTCGCGCGGGCGCGGGCGGAGGCACTGGGCGTCGCCGACAAGGTGAAGTTCGAACTGATCGACTATCGCCGGGTGGAAGGACGGTTCGACCGCATCGTCTCGGTGGGCATGTTCGAGCATGTCGGGCCGCCGCAATATCGCACCTTCTTCCGCAAATGCCGCGACCTGTTGACCGAGGACGGCGTGATGCTGCTCCACACGATCGGGCGGCTGAGCGGGCCGGGCGTCACCGACGACTGGACGACCAAATATATCTTCCCCGGCGGCTATAACCCCGCTTTGTCGGAGATCGTGCGGGCGCAGGAAGGGCTGCGCATGTTCCTCACCGATGTCGAGGTGCTGCGATGCCATTATGGCTGGACGCTCGACATCTGGTACGACCGAACGGTGGCGGCGAAGGATCGGATCGTCGCGCTCTATGACGAGCGCTTCTATCGCATGTGGCTGTTCTATCTCGCAGGCGCGGGTGCAGCGTTCCGCAATGGCGGGCTGTGCAACTATCAGGTGCAGCTGACGCGCGGGCGGATGTCGGTGCCGGTGACGCGCGACTATATGTACGAGGGCGAACGGGCGTTGCGGGACTGAGCCGACCATTCCTCCCCTTGCGGGGAGGAAAACATGGCATTCACGCCCGCAGGCGTCGAATATCCAGCACATCGACGCCCGCCAGCATCACCGGGCCGAAACGTCCCTCGACCTCGGCGACGATGCCCTCGGCGGTCGAGCGGATCCGCGTCCAGGGAAGTTCGCGCACCTCGATCCGGCGACCGCGCAGCTTGATCGCGGCGACCCGGCCATCGGCCGCCACCGCCAGCGCGCCCTGCCCGTCCGCACCGACCACCGCCCCCGCCACGGCAAAGCCCGACAGCGCGGCCTCGGCAGCAGCGGCCACCTCTTCGGGCGAGCCGACCCGGCGGTCGCGGCGGCGCAGGAGCAGCCAGCCGATCGCGACGATGCCCAGCACCACGCCGGCGCCTACGCCGCCCAGCGCCCATCCTGACAGCGCGCCGGTGATCGGCAGGGTCATCCCCGCGCGCCTGCCAGCGTTTCCAGTGTGGGACGCAGGCCGGACAGGTCATATCCCGCCCCTTCGGCCTGCATCACGATCAACTCGGGATTACGTCCGGCCTTCGCCGCCGCCAACGCCCACAAATTGCAGCTTCGCGTGCCCGACCGGCAATAGGCCAGCACCGGCCCCTTGGCCTCGACCAGCGCCTGGGTCATCTGGTCGACCATCTCGTGGCTGAAGCCGCCGGGGGTCACGGGAATGGCGGTATAGGCCAGCCCCTGATCCTCGGCCGCCGCGCGAATCGAATCGCCGGTCGGCTGGCCGGGCTCCTCATGGTCGGGGCGGTTGTTGACGATGGCCGAATAGCCCGCCGCCTTGATCGCGGCGACATCCTCTGGCCGGATCTGGGGGGCGACGGCGACGCTTTCATTGATTGGGCGGATCATGCCATTCACCTATTCAATGGGCCGTTTCACCGCAACCGGTGCAAGGCCCCATCGCGACGAAAAGACATGATCGGGGATGCCCAGCCACCGATGCCGCGGAACAACGGGCGCGGCGCCACGTCTGGCATGCAGCTAGTTTATCGTCGAGGATGCCCGCCCCATGCCGTTGATCGATCGCCGCCAGGGTCTCTGGGGTTTGGCCGCCCTGGGCGCGGCCACCGCGCTGCCGCTGGCTTGGCGTCGGGCGCAGGCAGCGGCGCCCGGACCCGCGACGCTGGCGGTGGTGGAAAAAGGGGCCGGGCGCGTCGCCTTCTACAGCCTGCCCGATGGCCGCCGTACCGGCACCGTCGCCCTGGGGCCCCAGCCGCACGAGATGGTGGCCGATCCGGCAGGTCGCTTCGCCTATGTCGGCGGCTATGGCGTGAAGGGCTGGCAGTTCGGCGGCGATGGCGGCCATCAGCTTTGGGTGATCGACCTGGCCAATCGCAAGCTGGCGCGCACCATCGACCTGTCGCCGCATCGCCGCTGGCACGGGATGCGGATGGACGCCCGGGGACGGCTTTACGCCCTGTCCGAGAGTGACAGCCTGCTTGCCCGGTTCGATCAGCCAACCACCGCCGAAAGCCCCGACCGGATGATCCCGGTCGGCGGCGCGCGCAGCCATTATTTCGTGGTGAAGGGCGATGGCAGCCGCGCCTATATCGCCGACACGATGAGCGGCATGGTCATCATGGTGAATCCCGACGATGCCAGCTTCGCCCCCGTCAAGCAGCATATCGGCACCGCGCCCGAAGGACTGGCGCTCAGCCCGGACGAACGGACGCTCTATGTCATCGATCGCCCGGCCGGGGTGCTCCACGCGCTCGACGCGATCACGCTCCAGCCGCGCGCCCGCACCACCCTTCGCGGCGAGGCGGTGCGGGTGATCGTCCAGCCCGATGGCCGCCTGATCGTGTCCAATAGCAAGGACAAGAGCCTGACCCGCCATTCCCCCGCGACCCTGGCCGAGGAGGCGCGACTGCCGCTGCCCGCCGCCGCGCCGGGGCTGAACCTGCCCGCCGGGGCCTCGACCATTTACGCGGCGCTGGAGGATGACCGGATCGCGATCATCGACCTGGCGACCTGGCGAATCACCGGCGGCTTTGCGACCGGCGACGCGCCCGACACGGCGGTCCTTCTGTAATGGCGACTGGGCTTTGCCTATCCTGCGCTTTACGGTAGCGATGCGGCGATGGCTGCCAAAATCTCCTGCGATGTCGCGATCATTGGCGCAGGCCTGGCCGGTGGCCTGATCGCGCTGGCGCTCAAGGCGCGCCACCCCTCGCTCGACGTGCGCCTCGTCGACGCGGGCGAGACGATCGGCGGCAACCATATCTGGTCGTTTTTCGGCAGCGACGTGACCAAGGACGATCGCTGGATCGTCGAGCGGCTCGTCGCCCATGGCTGGCGTGCCTATGACGTGGCCTTCCCGGCCCATTCGCGCACGCTCAACCAGACCTATTACTCGATCGAAAGCCACCGCCTCGACGCCGAGGTGCGGCGCGTCCTGCCCCCGCAGGCGCTGATCCTGGGCCGCAAGGTGCTGGCCGTGTCGGCGACTGCCGCCGTCTTCGCCGATGGCGACCGGGTGGAGGCGACCGGGGTGATCGACGCGCGCGGCGCGGGCGACCTGTCCTCGCTGTCCTGCGGATGGCAGAAGTTCGTCGGCCAGGAACTTCGCCTGGACCGTCCGCATGGCAGCGAGCGGCCGGTGGTGATGGATGCGACCGTCAAGCAGCTCGACGGCTATCGCTTCGTCTACACCCTGCCCTTTGCCGAGGATCGGATCTTCGTCGAGGATACCTATTACTCCACCTCGTCCGAACTGAACCGCCGCGCCATCGTGCAGCGAATCGAACGCTATGCCGAGGCGCGAGACTGGCAGACCGCGGAGGTGGTGCGCGAGGAAGCGGGCGTGTTGCCGGTCGCGATGGGCGGCGATTTCGACGGTTACTGGCGCAGCGGCGGGGCCAAGACGCCCAAGGCCGGGATGCGCGCCGGGCTGTTCCACCCGACCACCGGCTATTCGCTGCCCGATGCGATCCGCATGGCGGCGATGCTGGCCCGGCGGCGCGATTTCGCCGGGACCGACCTGCACGACGCGACCTATCGCATGGCGCGCGACGCCTGGGATGCGCGCGGCTTTTATCGTATGCTCGACACGATGTTGTTCAAGGCGGCAGAGCCCGATGAGCGATACCGCGTGCTCGAGCGTTTCTATCGACTTGCGCCCGACCTGATCGGGCGATTCTATGCGGGGCAATCCACCATGGCCGACAAGGCACGAATTTTGACCGGGCGACCGCCGGTGCCGATCCTGCGCGCCATTGCTGCGCTGCGAGGTCGGTCATGAAGAGCGCGGTCGTCATCGGATCGGGCTTTGGCGGGCTCGCCCTGGCCATCCGCCTGCAATCGGCGGGCGTGCAGACCACCATCGTCGAGGCGCGGGACAAGCCCGGCGGGCGTGCTTATTATTGGGAACGCGACGGCTTCACCTTCGATGCCGGACCCACCGTCATCACTGATCCCGCCTGTCTGGAAGAGCTTTGGGGCCTGACCGGGCGCAGCATGTCGGAGGATGTGCAACTCGATCCGGTGACGCCCTTCTACCGGCTCAACTGGGTCGACGGGACCAATTTCGACTATAGCAACGACGATACCCAGCTCCGTTCCGAGATCGCCAAGCTGAACCCGGACGACATTGGGGGCTATGGCAAGTTCCTCGACTATGCGGCGGGGGTGTATCGGGAGGGTTATGAAAAGCTCGGCCATGTCGCGTTCCTCGACTTCGCGTCGATGATCAAGGCCGCGCCGTCGCTGATGAAGTATCAGGCGTGGAATTCGGTCTACGCCATGGTCTCCAAATTCGTGCAGTCGGAAAAGCTGCGCCAGGCGCTGTCCTTCCACACCCTGCTCGTCGGCGGCAATCCGATGACGACCAGCGCGATCTATGCGCTGATCCACAAGCTGGAGCGTGACGGCGGCGTCTGGTTCGCGCGCGGCGGCACCAACCGGCTGGTCGCCGGGATGGTCGCGCAGTTCGAGCGGATCGGCGGCGTGCTGCGGCTGGGCGATCCGGTCACCCGGATCGAGACGCTGGGCGACCGCGCGACCGGCGTGGTGACGAAGAGCGGCCTGACCATCCAGGCGGATGCGGTGGCGACCAATGCCGACATCATGCACAGCTATCGCGACCTGCTGGCCGACAATCGCTCGGCCCGCCGGACGGTCAATGCGCTGGAGCGCAAGCGCTATTCGCCCTCGCTGTTCGTCGTCCATTTCGGGATCAAGGGCGCATGGCCGGGCATTCCGCACCACATGATCCTGTTCGGCCCGCGCTATAAGGGGCTGTTGACCGACATCTACGATACCGGCGTGCTGTCCGAGGATTTCTCGCTCTATCTCCACCACCCGACCGTCACCGATCCCAGCCTGGCGCCCGAGGGGCATTCGACCTTCTATGCGCTCGCCCCCGTGCCGCACATGGGCAAGTTCCCGATGAACTGGGACGAGGTCGGGCCGATCCTGGAAAAGCGCATCCTGGACGAAGTGGGCCGTCGCCTGATCCCCGACATCCACGAACGGATCGTGACCAAATTCCATTATGCGCCATCGGACTTCGCCACCGACCTGAACGCGCATATGGGCTCGGCCTTCTCGCTCGAACCGATCCTGACCCAGAGCGCCTATTTCCGGGTCCACAATCGCGACGATTCGATCCCGAACCTGTATTTCGTCGGCGCAGGGACCCATCCGGGCGCGGGGATTCCCGGCGTGGTCGGCAGCGCCAAGGCGACGGCGGCGCTGATGCTGGAGCGGAGGTAACCCGCCTCCGTTCAGCCTGAGCATAGTCGAAGGCCATGGGATGACTCGGCAGAGCACCCATGGGTGAGCACAGCGCGTAGCCTTCGACTTCGCTCGGGTTGAATGGAGGGCGGGCAATCCGGCCCCTATTTAGCCTTTTCCCTAATTAGTATTTATGCTAAACACCGGATATGGACCCGGTGTTCGAAGCCCTTGCCCATCCCACGCGCCGCCGCATCCTGGAGATGCTGCGTGGCGGGGGTATGTCCGCCGGTGCGATTGCCGATGCCTTCAACGTGTCCCGCCCCACCATGTCGGCGCATTTCGCCAAGCTGAAGGCTGCTGGCCTGATCCAGGCGGAGCAGCAAGGGACCAGCATATTCTACACGCTCAACCTGTCGATGCTGGAGCAGGTGCTGATGGGTTTCATGACCCGGCTGGGCGTGGGCGAAGACGATAGCCAGGGAGCGAAATCATGTCCTTCCGTCCGTTGATCGTCGCGTCCGCCATGGTGGCGGGGGGCATGGCGGCGGTGTCCGCGCTGGCGCTGACGCAGGTCGCGCCGGGCACGTTGCTGCCGACGCACTGGAACGCCGCCGGGCAGGCCGATCGCTTCACCGAGCCGGGCTATGCGCTGTTCCTGCCGGTGGTGCTGGTCATCATCCTGTCCGCGGTCTTGGCCAGCCTGCCCCGGATCGAGCCACTGCAACGCGATCTCGAGGGTAGTGCACCGCTGCTCCGTACCGTCTGGGCGGGATTGCTGGCCCTGTTCATCGGGGTCGAGGCGATGGTTGCGGGCCCCGTGCTGGGCTGGACGCCGTCCCCCACCCTGATTCCAATCGCGCTGGGCCTGTTCCTGATCGCGGTCGGCAATATGCTGCCCAAGTCGCGGCCGGGCTTCTTCGTCGGCATCCGTACGCCCTGGACGATCATCGACACCGACACCTGGATCGCGACCCACCGCCTGGGCGGATGGTTGTTCGCGGTGGCGGGTGCGGTCGTCGCCCTGAGCGCCTTGCTGCCGATCGGTGACGATAGCAAGACGCGCCTCACGCTGACGGCGCTGTTCGGGGCCACGCTGGTCCCGATCGTCTTTTCCTATGTCCATTGGCGCATGAGACGCCCGCACTGATCCGATGTTGAGTGGCGATGACGGGCAACCTGCTGCCCGCCCATCAGGATGAAGGAAAAGATTTGCGAAGCCGAGGCCTCGTGCGGATGCTCGTCCGATCGGCCTTTATTGCGCCACGATCCGCAGCAATGTTGCCGATACGCAACATTACGGGAGAAAGTGTTCGTGGCCGTTGACTTTTCCAAGATTGCTATTCTTTCCCTCACAACCTTCGGAGTTGCGGCGTCCTCGCCCCCTCAGGAGCGGGTTGTCGCGCCGGATGGGCTGGAACCGATCACGATCAACGGCGTCACGCGCATCGTCCGCATTGATCCGGGCGTTCCGGCCATGCCCCTCATCACCCAGGAATTCGCCGAAGCCGCGGGTATGAAAGCGGGCATGATCGGCGTCGGCTATGGCGTGGGACCCAAGCTGATCGCAGGTCGCACCGCCGTGGCACGGGTCACGTTCGGCTCGGAAAAGCCACAGAAGCAACGGATCGGTTTTACCCCACAGCCCTTCGCCACGGGCGTTGCGGGAGTCTTCGGGCCGGGCAGTCTTCCCGAACCCGTTATCTGCTTCCGTCTGCGCGAACCGGTCGCCGGGGAACGCACGATCGCCTTTCCCATGGTCGACCAAGGCGATTTGTTCGGCGGCTGGGCCGAGCGGTTCGCAACCATCATGGTGGAGGGAGAGCCGCTGCGCATCCGCTTCGATCCGCACCATCCCTACACCCTGGCCAATGCGGGCGCGGCGGTGCGGCTGGCCCGCGCCTATGGCGGCACTTTGACCGGGTCGACCCGCACGACCGAGATCGCTTTCGGCGTTGAGCGCCCGATCCGCACCATGACGCTGGCGACCCCGCTGATCGTCGGGCCGCTCACCATAGGATCATTGGGTGTGCGGACCACGGACAATGGCAAGACGGATAGCATTGCCGACGCCGACAAAGCCGTCGACCCCAATGAGGTGGTGGTAACCGGCAAGGGCAAGCACGACATCAAGCGCGATCGCCTGTCGGTCGGCGCGGACCGGCTCGACCGCTGCTCGTCGATCGTGTTCGACAAGCTCGCCCATCAGATACGGCTTAGCTGCCGCTGACATCGCCTAGGCGAGCAGCGCGTCCTCTTCCTCGGCCGATTCCACCTCGGCGGCCTGGCGGGCCCACATCTCGGCATAGAGGCCCCCCGAGGCCAGCAATTCGCCATGGGTCCCCCGCTCCGCCACCCGGCCGCCGTCGAGAACGACGATCTGGTCGGCATGGACGATGGTCGACAGCCGGTGCGCGATGACCAGGGTCGTGCGCCCGCGCTCGATCGCCTGGAGCGTCGCCAGGATGTCCGCCTCGGTCCGGCTGTCGAGCGCGCTGGTCGCTTCGTCCAGGATCAGGATGGGCGGATCTTTCAGCAGCGTGCGCGCGATCGCCACGCGCTGTTTCTCGCCGCCCGACAGCTTCAACCCGCGCTCGCCGACGCGGGTGGCATAACCCTGTGGCTGGCGTTCGATGAAGTCGGCGATGGCGGCACCCTTGGCGGCCTGCTCCACCTCGGCCTGGTCGGCGCCTTCGCGGCCATAGCCGATATTATAGCCGATCGTGTCGTTGAACAGCACCGTGTCCTGCGGGACGATTCCGATCGCGGCCCGTAAGCTATCCTGCGTCACCTGCGCCACCGCCTGTCCATCGATGGTGATCGCGCCCTGGTTCACATCGTAGAAGCGGTAGAGCAATCGCGCGAGCGTCGACTTGCCCGCCCCCGATGGCCCGACGACCGCGCACGTCGTCCCGGCCGGAATGTCGAGGGTCAAGCCCTTCAGGATCTGGCGATCGGGCTCATAGCCGAAGACGACCTGGTCGAAGCGGACATGCCCGCCCGTGACGGCCAGCGGCGTCGCGCCGGGGGCGTCGACCACCTCGGCGGGGGTGTCGATCAGGTCGAACATCGCCCCCATGTCGATCACCCCCTGCCGGATGGTGCGATAGACCATCCCGAGCAGGTCGAGCGGCCGGAAAAGCTGCGACAACAGGGTAGAGACGAACACCACGTCGCCCGCCGACGCGGCACCCCGGCTCCACTCGCGCACGACCCAGGCCATGGCAAAGCCCAGCATCAGGCTGGTGATCGCCGCCTGCCCCACGTTCAGCCAGGCGAGCGAGTTTTCCGACTTGGTCGCCGCGCGCGCATAGGCGGCGACGCCATTCTCGTACCGCTTCGCCTCGCGCTCCTCGGCGTTGAAATATTTCACCGTCTCGAAGTTGAGCAGCGAGTCGACGGCATGGGCGACCGCGCCGGTGTCGAGATCGTTCATCTTCGTGCGCAGCGCGTTGCGCCAGTCGGTCACCTTGCGGGTGAAGACGATGTACAGGACCACCATCGCCAGCGTGGTGACGACCAGCACCGGCCCGAAACTCTTTCCGAAGATCGTCAGGACCAGCGCCAGTTCCAGCACCGTCGGGGCGATGTTGAACAGCAGGAAATAGAGCATGGTGTCGATGCTCTTGGTCCCGCGCTCGACCACCTTGGTCACCGCGCCGGTGCGCCGCTCCAGATGAAAGCGCAGCGACAGGCGGTGGAGATGCCGGAACACATCGGCGGACAGCCGCCGGGTCGCGTCCTGCCCGACCATCTCGAACACCGCATTGCGGAGATTGTCGAACAGCGTCGTTCCGAACCGCGCCGCCGCATAGCCGATGACCAGCAGGACGATCAGCATCACCGCGCCGCGATCGCCCCCCGCCATCCGGTCGACGGCATATTTTAACGTATAGGCCGCGCCCAGCACCTGAAGGAGCTTGGACACCACGACCAACGCCATCGCCGCCACGATCCGCGCGCGCAGAGCAGGCGCTCCGGCGGGCCAGAGATAGGGCAGGAAACGGCGAAGCGTCGGGATCAGAGGCCGGTCAGGCGTACCGGCGGTGGGGTCGAGTGGCGGCATGTCGTCCCCATGTCGGCGGAACGGGGGCGAAGTTCAATGGTGCACCCGTCATCCCGGCGCAGGCCGGGATCTCCGTCGACCGATCATCCCATGTCGAAAGAGGCCCCGGCCTGCGCCGGGGCGACGGGTGTGACGGCTTATTTCAAGCCTTTCACATAGTCCGCGCCATGCTTCACATCGGCCGTAGAGCCCTTCAGCGTGTCGCCAATCGGCTCGGCACGGCCGCCCAGGCACGGGGCGAGGAAATTCTCGGCCACCGCGTTGAAGGCGATGTTGTTGGCGGGCCGGGCAAAGCCATGGCCTTCGTCGGGGAAGACGACATAGGTGACGGGGATGTTCTTCGCCGCCATGGCCGCGACGATCTGGTCGCTTTCCGCCACATTGACGCGCGGGTCGTTCGCGCCCTGCCCGATCAGCAGCGGCTTCTTGATCCGATCGACAAAGGTCAGCGGCGAGCGTTCCTTCAGCAGCGCGCGGCCCTCCTCGGTCGTGGGGTCGCCCATCCGCTTGTAGAATTGCTGCTTGCCCGCTTCCCAATAAGGCGGGATCGTCTTGAGCAGGGTGAACAGGTTCGACGGACCGACGATATCGACCCCGCACGCGAATTTCTCCGGCGTAAAGGTCAGGCCCGCCAGCGTCGCATAGCCGCCATAGGAGCCGCCCATGATCGCCACCTTGTCGGGCGTGGTGACGCCCTGCTTGACCGCCCAGTCGACCGCGTCGATCAGGTCGTCATGCATCTTGCGGCCCCATTGCAGGTCGCCCGCCGAGATGAAGTTCTTACCAAAGCCGGTCGAGCCGCGGTAATTGACCGACAGCACCGCATAGCCGCGATTGGCGAGCCACTGGTGATAGCCGTTATAGCCATAAGCATCGCGCGCCCAGGGGCCGCCATGGACGAACAACACCATCGGCACCGGCCCGGTCACGCCCTTGGGCTTGGTCAGGTACGACACCAGCGTCAGCCCGTCGCGCGCCGGGATTTCCACCGCCTCCATCGGCACCAACGGCGCATCGGCCAGTTCGGGGCGGCTGACGTAGAGCTGAGTCAGCGTCTTGCCTTTGCGATCGTACAGCCAGGTCGAGGCGGGCGCGGTCACCGGATCGAAGGTGACGATCCACTTGTCATCGGCATCGGTGCGCGACCCGATCGAGAACTCACCCTTATTCTGCGCCTTCAGAAAGGCGAGGTCGGCCTTCACCGCATCGCCGACCGGCACATAGTCGCGCTTGAGATAGTTGACCGAATAGGCCTCGACCCGACCGGTCTTGGGATTGAACAGCCCGCCGCCGACATCGGCCTTGGGGCTTTCGCCGATCACGGCCAGCTTGCCGCTGCCCATGTCCTGCGCCATCAGCGCGGCGGTGTTCCGGCCCCGGCTGTCCATCCAGTAGAGCGTCTTGCCATCCACCGTGAAGCCCAGCGGCGAGGTGGTCAGCGAATCGTCCAGACCGAACTGCACGACCGGCGTCGCCTCGACGGTGGTGCCATTGACCCGGTAATAGTCGGAACCGCCATCGGGGCGTGCCTTGGCCGCCATGCGCAGCTGTAGCTGGTCGTCGGCCAGGAACCCGGCATAGCCGTCATTCTGCATCACCTTGGTCAGCGCGCCGCTGGTCAGGTTCAGCTCGTACACGTCATGCCAGCGCGGATCGCGATTGTTGACGCCGACCAGGATACGGTCCTTGATCGTCTCGCTGGTACCGACGATCTGGACGCGCGTCTTCTCGAACGGGGTCAGCGCCTTTTGCTCGCCGGTCGCGACATTGACGCCGTAGAGCAGGAAATTTTCGTCGCCGCCCTTGTCGTTGACGAACAAGATCGACTTGGAGTCGGGCGACCAGAAGGCCTGGCGGATCGGCCGCGCCTTCTCGGCGGTCAGCGGCCTGGCCTGGTCGGGCGTTGCGATCGGCGCGACCCAGACGTTGAGCACCCCGTCGCGCGGCGCGATGAAGCTGATCCACTTGCCGTCGGGCGAAAGTTGCCCGCCGATCTTGGTCGGATTGCCGAACAACTTGGTCCGTTCGATCAGCGGCACGTCCGCCGCCATTGCCGACTGCGCCACCATCATCGCCGCTCCTGCCGCCAATAAAGCCTTCAACACCATCTCATGCTCCCACCCACGGACTGTATTGGTCGAGCATGACAGCGCCACCAAGCCCCGGCAAGCGCAAAATCGGAACAACTTGGCGCACCCCCGCGTTTTCAAAAACAAGTGGAGGCGGTCGAATGGAACCGATTTTCTATGTGATGGCAATCCTGGGCTGCGGCGATGGCAGCATCGATTGCACCGAGGCCCGCATGGTCCCCGCACGATATGAAACCATGGCGCAGTGCCGCGCCGACCTGGCCAATCGGATCGCCGCCAATACCGATGTTCCCTTCCCGGTCATCGGCGCGGACTGCCGCCGCATGGGCGCGCAAATGGCGAAAGCCGAGCGTAAACCGTCGCGGGGCTGAGCCATATATCCTTGTCCCCGTTCGGCCAGAGCGAAGTCGAAGACAATGGATCGATCCCAGCCGACAGCTTGGTTGCCTTCGTCCCTTGGCACTCGCTCAAACTGAACGGGAGCAGAGATGCTTAACGCGGTCGCGTCCATAGCGTCGGATCGCGCGGCATGATCGTCATCCGTCCCCGCCGCGCCGCCTGCATGCTCGCCGCCACCATGAACCGCAGCTTTTCGGTCTTGCTGGTTCCAACTCGACTGTCCCAGGCCCGCCGGCCACGCCGTGCCACCTTGCGCCCGATCGCGCCATAGATCGCCGCCGCCGACAGAACCGCCCAGGCCGACCGATAGGACAAAGCGGGGGTGCCCATCCGCGCGCTCGCCTCAAACCGGGCCGCCTGATCGGTCAGGCGGCGGGCCAATGCGCTCAGGCCCGGTCGGTGCGACGGCGCCATGATCGCGTCGGGCGAGATACTTTTATAGGCAAGCCATTCACGCGGCAGGTAATGCCGCCCCGCGCCCGCATCCTCGGCGATGTCGCGCGCGATATTGGCGAGCTGAAAGGCCATCCCCAGGTCGCAGGCACGGTCGAGCACCGCCTCGTCATCGGGTGCCACGCCCATCGTCACCGCCATCATGCAACCGACCACGCCCGCGACATGATAGCAGTAACGGTAGAGATCCTCCTCGGTCTCGGGCCGCCAATCCTCGGCATCCAGCGCGAACCCAGCGATCAGGTCGCGTGGCCAGCGATGCGGCATCCCCGTTTCCGCCGCGACGACCCGCAGCGCATCGAAGGCGGGATCCCCGACGACCTGCCCTGCCAGCGCCGCCTCGGTCTTCTCGGTCAGCTCCGTCAGCCGGGCGGGTGCATCGGCGACGCGGGTCATGCCATGGCCATGGTCCTGCCCATCGGCGATGTCGTCGCACCGGCGGCACCAGGCATAGAGCAGCCAGGCGCGCTCGCGCGTGTCGGGATCGAACAACAGGCTGGCCGCCGCGAAGCTCTTAGACCCACGCGCGATCGAGGCCTTGGCCGCCGCCACCAGCGCCGCCCGCTCGGTCGGGGCGGCGGGCTGGCTCACAGGTCGCCCGCGTTCATGCGCACGATCGGCTGGGTCGGGACATGCGCCGCCATTCGGTCGAGCAGCCCGTCGAGCGTATCGTCGACGATCAGCAGGTCGCGGTGCTGCGGCCGCAGGAACCCGACCTCGCCCATCTCGTCCCAGAAGGCGACGAGATGATCGTAGTAGCCGCCGGTGTTGAGCAGCCCGACCGGATCGGCATGATAGCCGAGCTGCGCCCAGCTCAGCGCCTCCCACAGCTCGTCCATCGTGCCGGTGCCGCCCGCGATGGTGATGAAGCCGTCGGACAGGTCGGTGAACGCCTTTTTTCGCTCGTGCATACCCGGCACGACGTGCAGCTCGGTCAGGCCGCGATGCGCGACCTCGGCATCGACCAGCGCCTGCGGGATGATGCCGATCACCTCGCCCCCGGCCGCCAGCGCCGCATCGGCGACCGCGCCCATCAGGCCCAGCCGTCCGCCGCCATAGACGACGCCGATCCCCCGCTCCGCCAGCCCGCGCCCCACGTTCCGCGCCGTTTCAATATAGAGGGGGTCGCTAGGGGTCGCCGACCCACAATAAATGGCCAATCGCTTCATGGTGATGAGCGCTAGGCGATGGGGCGGGACGGAGCAAGCGGGTTACGGCGAACCGCCTGCCGCTGCCCGCCGGTCACCGTCGGCGCATGACGAAACGGGCGACGCGGTCGCCCCGCATCGCCCGTCACATCCGTCGGACTGGCGCTTACTTGCCGCGCAGCGTGTTGAGCAGCGCGATGCCGACCACGCCGCCCAGCGCGGCCGAGGCCAGCGGACGCTCGCGGACGAAGTCGCGGACCTGATCGAACAGCGGACGCACCGCCTGGTCGACGCTGGTCTTGGCGTCGCCGAAGGCCTTCTGGGTCTTGCCGCTCAGCTGTTCGCCCTTGCCTTCGGCCTGCATGGTCTTGTCGCCCAGAACGCTGCCCAGGCCTTCCTTGACCTGACCGCCGAAATTGGTGGCTGCGCCGTCGATCGTGTCGGTGTTCATCGAAAGATCTCCTTTCACGAGGCAGGAATGATTGGGGCATCAAACCCGCAAGGCCGCCGATGTTTCCGAAACGGCCGCGATGGAGAGCCGGGATCGACCGGCGCGCGTCGCCGCGCCCTTTCCCCATCCGCCCGGCGTCGCTACATGCACGGCGATGGTCGCCGACCCCCTTGCCAAGCTCCACGAAGTTTTCGGGTACAGCCAGTTCCGGGGTGTCCAGGAACAGGTGGTCGACCGTGTCCTGAACCGCCAGCGGACGCTGGCGGTGATGCCGACCGGCGCGGGCAAGTCGCTCTGCTACCAGCTTCCCGCCGTGATGATGGACGGATGCTGCGTCGTGGTCAGCCCGCTGATCGCATTGATGCACGACCAGTTGCGCGCGGCCGAGGCGGTGGGCATCCGCGCCGCCACGCTGACCAGCGTCGACCAGAATCGCGCCGAGACGGTCGCGCGCTTCCGCGACGGCCAGCTCGACCTGCTCTATGTCGCCCCCGAACGCGCGTCGTCGGGGCATTTCCGCGAGCTGCTGGGCTCCGCGCCGCTCAGCCTGTTCGCGATCGACGAGGCGCATTGCGTCAGCGAATGGGGCCACGACTTCCGCCCCGACTATCGCCTGCTCGAGCCGTTGATGGATGCGTTCCCGGACGTGCCCCGGCTCGCGCTGACCGCGACCGCCGACGCGCATACCCGCGCCGACATCGCCAAGCAGCTGGGGATTCCGGTCGAGGGGATGATCGTCTCGGGCTTCGACCGGCCCAATATCCGCTACGCGATCAGTCCCAAGGCGAATGTGAACCTGCAGATCGCGCGGGTGGTCGCCGACACGCCCGGCCCCGGCATCGTCTATGCCCAGACGCGCGCCGCGACCGAGAAGCTGGCCGAGGCGCTGGCGCGGACCGGACGGCCGGTGCGCGCCTATCATGCCGGGCTGGACCCCGCGATCCGCGCGAAGAACCAGGCCGATTTCGTGGCGAGCGAGGATATGGTGATCTGCGCCACCGTCGCCTTCGGCATGGGGATCGACAAGCCCGATGTGCGCTTCGTCGCGCATGCCGGGCTGCCCAAGTCGATCGAGGCCTATTATCAGGAAACCGGGCGCGCGGGCCGCGACGGCGATCCGTCGGTCGCGCATCTCTTCTGGGGTGCGGAGGACTTCGCCCGCGCGCGCCAGCGCATCGCCGAGGTGGAGCCCGAACGCCAGCCGGGCGAGCGCGCGCGGCTGGCGGCGCTGGGCGCGCTGGTCGAGACGGGCGGGTGTCGCCGCCGCATCCTGCTGCGCCATTTCGGCGAGGATTTGGCCGAGGATTGCGGCAATTGCGACAATTGTCTTGGCTCCCCTGATGCCGTCGACGCAACGACGACCGCGCAGAAATTCCTGTCCGCGGTGTTCCGCACCGGCCAGATGTTCGGCGCGGGCTATATCGAACAGGTGCTGACCGGCCAGTCGACCGAGCGCAGCCTGATGAACGGGCATGAGGCGCTATCGGTGTGGAATATCGTCGACGGTGACGAGGTGGCGCTGCTCAAGCCGGTCCACCGCGCGCTGCTGCTGCGCGATGCGCTGCGCACCAATCATCATGGCGGGCTGGAGTTCGGCCCCGCCGCACGCGCACTGATCAAGGGCGAGGCGCGGCTCTCCTTGGTCGTGCCGCCCAAGCGCGAGCGCAAGGGCCGTCGTGCCGCGCCGGTCGCCGCCAACCCGGCGGACAATCCGCTGTTCGAGGCGCTGCGCACCAAGCGGCGCGAACTGGCGCAGGAGGCGGGGGTGCCGCCTTACGTCATATTCCACGACTCGGTGCTGCGCGACATGGCGGCGCAGCGGCCGACCCGCCGCGCGGCGCTGTCGCTGCTGTCGGGCATCGGCGCGCGCAAGCTGGATGCCTATGGCGAAGCCTTTCTGGCGGTGATCCGCGACGCCGGTTAGTATCGGGCGCGTCATGACCTTCACCAGCCCTGCCCCGACCCTGACGACCGAGCGACTGATCTTGCGCGGTCATCATCCCGACGATCTCGACGCGCTGTCGGCGATGTGGGCCGATCCGGCGGTGTACGGCATGATCGGCGGCAAGCCCCGCCCGCGTGAGGATGTGTGGATACGGCTGCTGCGGTCGATCGGGCAATGGACAGCATTCGGCTATGGCGCCTGGGTGGTGTGCGACCGGGCGACGGGCGATGTGCTCGGCGATATGGGCCTGCTGGAAGCGCGCCGTGAGATCATACCGGGATTGACCGTGCCGGAGGCAGGGTGGACGCTGGTCCCGGCGGCCCATGGTCGGGGCTATGCGGCCGAGGCAATGCGCGCGGTGCTCGATTGGGCGGATGCGCGAGGCATCGGGCGAACCTGCTGCATCATCGATCCCGGCAATGCGGCGTCGATCGGCCTGGCGGAGAAGCTGGGTTATGGAACCCCGGTCGAGGGGGTGTATCACGACCGGCCGATCCGGATTTTCCATCGGGGGTGAGACGCCGACCGACGCTCGGCCCATTCCTCCCCTGGAACGGGAGGTGGCAGGCCGCAGGCATGACGGAGGGGTGTCCCGCTCTCGATAGGGTGAAACCCCTCCACCAGCTTCGCTGCTCCCCCTCCCCTTGCAGGGGAGGAAGACGGAGGTCCTTCGACCGCGCTTGGCCTGGACGGGATGCGGTATGGCTTGTGCGGAGAGGGGATTTCCGACCAAAGGCCGCTTCTCGTCACCGACGATGCGTCAGGGGCGACGGACGAAGAGGCACCGGACGCCGACGCCCGCTCAAACCTCTCTGCGCCTTCGCGCCGCTGCGCGAACAAAAGGCCCCGCGCCCGACGTTGGCGGTTCAAGCCCCGCCTCCAATGGGTTACACTGCCCCCGTGACGCTTGCCCTGATCCTTTCCGCCATCGCCATGACGCTGATCGTCGGCGTGCGCTATCTGCTCGCCTCGGGCGCGTTCGCGCTGGCGACCAGGGCGCGGCATCCCAACCTCTATGCCGGGCTCGACCCGCAGATCCGCCGCGAAATCTGGTGGAGCCTCGCCTCCGCCGCCATTTACGGGGTGCCCGCCGGGATCGTCGCCTGGGGCTGGCAGAATCGCGGGTGGACGCGAATCTATGCCGATGTCCATGCCTGGCCGCTCTGGTATCTGCCCGTCTCGGTGCTGCTCTATCTGATCGCGCACGATACGTGGTTCTACTGGACGCATCGCTGGATGCACCGCCCGGCGATCTTCAAGCGCGCCCATGCCGTCCATCACGCCAGCCGTCCGCCCACCGCCTGGGCCGCCATGGCCTTTCACCCGATCGAGGCGGTGACCGGTGCTGTGGCCATTCCGCTACTGGTCTTCGTGATTCCGATCCATGTCGCCGCACTCGGCTTGGTCCTGACGATCATGACCGTTATGGGCGTCACCAACCATATGGGGTGGGAAATCTTTCCCCGCTTCATGTGGCAGGGGCACCTGGGGGGGTGGCTCATTACCGCAAGCCATCACCAACGGCATCATGAGCAGTATGGGTGCAACTATGGACTCTATTTCCGCTTCTGGGATCGACTGTGCGGGACCGACCGGGGTCTTGGCGATTTCGAACGCGCCCATGCGCAGGCGGCGCGCCGCGTTGCGGGGGCTGGCGCTGGTCCTGGCCGCGTTGCCGCTGATGAGCGCCGCACCGGTTAGTCGACTGGACATCGGCATCGACCAGATGCGCTCGGCCAAGGGAATGATCCGCCTCTGCCTGACCGCCGATCCGGACAATTTCCCCGCCTGTGTCGATGATGCGCGCGCGATGACGCGCTCGGTCCCGGCGGGGCAGAAGGCCTTGCACCTCGACGGCCTGCCGCATGGCGATTACGCCGCCGCCGTCATCCATGACGAAAACGGCAATGCCAAGCTGGACACGCTGGCCGGCATCCCGCGCGAAGGCTTTGGTTTCTCGCGCAATCCAGCGATCCGCTTCGGCCCGCCGCGCTTCACGGCCGCCCGGTTCACCCTGGATTCTGTTGCCGAAACACAACAGATTCGGATGCGTTACATTTTCTGAACGGCGGAACCGGAGCGAAATCCTCACCCTGGCGTTCCATTTCGGATAATCCAATCGGGGAGTTTTCCGTCTTGCGTTCATTTTCGCGCCTATCGTCGCGCGTCATCGCCCCGCTGGCCGTCGCGGGCGCGCTGTCCCTGGCGGCGCCTGCCCTGGCGCAGGACACGACCGTCGCCACCAATCCCGCCGCCGCCGAAATGGCGGGTCAGCTCGGCAAGAACACCATCACCATCGGTCTGGGTGCGGCCTATCTCCCGGATTATGAGGGGTCAAACGACTATTCCTTTTCGCCCGCGCCCGCCGCGCTGGCCTATATCGACGGGCACACGATCACGCTGATCGGCAACCGGCTGTCGGTCGACCTGATCGGCGACAGGAACAACCGCGACTGGGATTTCCAGGCGGGGCCGATCGGCGTCGTCAATCTCGATCGCACCGCCCCGTCGCGCATCGACGATCCCCGCGTCCGCGCGCTGGGCAAGATCGGCGCGGCGGTGGAACTGGGCGGCTATGTCGGCATCGGCAAGGTCGGCGTGGTGACCAGCCCCTATGACCGTCTCTCCGTTTCGGTCAGCTATCGCCACGACGTGACCGGCGTGCACGACAGCGGCATCTGGCAGCCCTCGGTCAACTATTTCACGCCGCTGTCGACCAAGGCGGCCGTCGGCCTGTTCGCCACGGCGGAACATGCCGGGCGCGGCTATGCCCGTCGCTATTTCTCGATCGACCCGAACCAGAGCGTGGCGAGCGGCCTGCCGGTCTACAATGCCCGGTCGGGGTGGAAGGACTGGTCGGTCGGCGGGCTCGCCACCTATTCGATCACCGGCAATTTGCTGAAGGGTTGGAAGCTGGTCGGCGGCGTGACCTATGGTCGCATGGTCAATGATTTCGCCGACAGCCCGATCGTCTCGCAGGCCGGTTCGCGCGGCCAGTGGCTCAGCGCGCTGGGTGTGGCCTATACCTTCTGAAAACCCCCTCCCCCACGTGGGGAGGTACAGGCGAAGCTGGTCGAGGGGTGTTGCGCCGTCGAGGGCGTGACACCCCCTTAGCTTCAGGACATCGGAGATAGCCGCCTCATTCCTGCGGGCATTCCCCGGGCTGGGTTACCGGGGCACCACCCATATACCATTGGCTGCGGTCGCCCATCGTTTCGCGGTCATGATAGCAGACCCGCGCGCTGGACGCCTTGGTATCGACCTCGACCGTCCAGTTGTTGTCGGCGCAGTCGTGCGGGGTACAGCCATGCGCCGCGATCACCTGCTCGCCCTTGCGGAAGATCGGCACCGTCACCGCCCCGCGCGACATGATCCGCTGAACCAGTTGCTGGTTCCCCACGGCATCGTGCAGCGCGCTTGCCACCTCGGTCCGGTCAAAGAAGGTCACGCCGTCCACGGCGTCATTGGGATAATGGCCGATATAGGCGGTCAGCGGATTGACCTGCGCCACCCCGGCGATCGGCGTGGGTCGGGCGGTGCCGGGGGGCGTGAAGTTGCCCGGCGCGACATCCGAGTCGGCCTCCTCCGCCTTCCCGCCGCACGCCGCCAGCGCCAAAGCCAGCGCCGGTACCAGCAGGGCCATGGGGGCAAGGAAGGCGAAACGGCGCATCTCTCTCTCCTGAATCAATTGCTTTTGGCGGGAACGCTTCGACGGCATGGCCGGTTGCCGATACATGACAGCCTCGCCCGCCCCGGATCCCGCGCTGAACCGCTTCGTCGCGGCCCAGGCGGACAGCTTCGCCACTGCCATGGCCGAATTGCGCGCGGGACGGAAACGGAGCCATTGGATGTGGTTCATCTTTCCCCAGATCGCCGGGCTGGGCCGCAGTGCCACCGCGCAACATTATGCGATCCGCGATGCGAGCGAGGCGCAGGCCTATCTGGCGCATCCGATCCTGGGGCCCCGCCTGCTGGACGCGGTTCGCACCGCCATCGCCGCACCGGGATCGGCAGAGGCGGTGTTCGGCGGGGTCGATGCGATGAAGCTGCGTTCGTCGCTGACGCTGTTCGCGGCAGTGGCCGACGACCCCGCGCCGTTCCGCGCCGGGTTGGACCGGTTCTTCGGCGGAGTTGACGACGAGGCGACGCTGGCGAGGCTCGACCGGCGCGCATGATGACGCGCATCATGGCCGAGCCTGTCGCCAGGTCGATCACTCGCCAGTCCACTCACTTGATCGTGACGGGCCCGGGGCCGGTCACGCTGGCCGACTGATCGGCGGTCAGCACGATCGTCCATTGCGTGCTGTTGTCGCAGACCGCATTCCAAGTGGGATTGCCGTTGACCGCCTCCGCTTCCTTCATCGCGGTGACCGACTGGCAGCCGGCACCGCTCGGGCCGGCATCGCGGATCGCGCGGAACAGGACCCCGCGACGCTGCCCCTCGGGCAAGGCGCGAATCTTGGCGCCCAGCGCATCGGCGCTCATCACGCTGCCATTGCTTATGGCGGCGGTCGTGTTGGCACCGGTCGGCTCGGTCGAGGAACCACAGGCCGCCAGCGGCAATGCGGCCGTCATCACGGCGAGGGTGATCGTCGAACGCTTCATGACCATGATCCTTCAAAAGGCTCCCCGGCCGACAGGGTGACGACCGTATCGGGTGCATAACGATTATCCGCCAAGCCGGTTGCGCGGCAATCGCACGAGAGGCAAGAGGAAGCGATGAGCGACATCCGTCTGGATCCAAGCTGGCTGGCCGTCCTGCGCGACCAGTTCGACGAGCCCTATATGCAGGCGCTCAAGACCTTCCTGGCCCAGGAACGCGAGAGTGGCCAGCGCATCTTCCCCCGCCCGTCCGAATGGTTTCGCGCGCTCGACCTGACGCCGCTGCCCGAGGTGCGCGTCGTGATCCTGGGGCAGGACCCCTATCATGGCGAGGGCCAGGCGCACGGCCTGGCCTTCTCGGTCCAGCCGGGGGTCCGCCCGCCACCCAGCCTGGTCAACATCTACAAGGAGATGGCGACCGATCTGGGCATCGCCCCGCCCGGCCACGGGCTGCTCGACCATTGGGCGCGGCAGGGGGTGCTGCTGCTCAACTCGGTGCTGACCGTGCGGATGGGCCAGGCCGCCTCGCACCAGGGGCGCGGGTGGGAGCGGTTCACCGACGCGGTGATCCGCGCCGTCGCCGCAAAGCCCGAGCCGGTCGTCTTCATCCTCTGGGGTGCCTATGCCCAGAAAAAGGCGGGGTTCGTTCGCGAACTGGGCGCGGGGCGGCACTGCGTCCTGACCTCGGTCCATCCCTCGCCTTTGTCGGCACGCGGCGGCTTTTTCGGGTCGAAGCCCTTTTCGCGCGCCAATGCCTTTCTGGTCGAGCACGGCCGCGAGCCGATCGACTGGGCACTGCCACCCCTCTCCTGATCTGTAATAGTTATGGCATCAGTTGCTGGGAGCGCGCATAGGGGCCGCCAATTCGCAGATATGATAAGGACCAACGGCGATGGCCGACGAAGACTATGTCTATGACGAAGCGACCGGCGAATGGATCAGCGCGTCCGACGCTGCCACCAAGGCCGGTTCGGTCGGCGAGGATGATGCGGTGGTGGTCCGGGACTCGGTCGGCAATGTGCTGAGCGACGGGGATCAGGTGACGCTGATCAAGGACCTGACCGTCAAGGGCGCAGGCCAGACGCTGAAGCGCGGCACGCTGATCAAGTCGATCCGCCTGACCGGCGACGCGCAGGAAATCGACTGCAAGTTCGACGGGATCAAGGGGTTGGTGTTGCGCGCGGAGTTTGTGCGGAAGCGGTGAGGGTTGACGTTTGACGAAGCTTAGAAGAGCTTCGACCTATGCAAGCGGTCTCCTATGACGAAGCGTCCGAAAATCTGGAGGCGATGATCGACAAGGTCATCGCCGACCGTGCGCCACTCGCGATCATGCTTGATCGCGGGGGAGGCGCGGTTTTGATGTCTGCCAGCGAATGGACGTCGATCGAGAAGACCTTAAAGAGAAGTCACCCCGTCTAGGGGGCTCGGCTTAAGACGGTTCTGCCGGGCGCTGAAATGGCAAACGCTTCGGAATGGCACTTATCACCGACGAAGCGTGACCTGCGGCGATGTTGCGCACGTCGAGCGCTCGATCCGTGATGGACCGGGTAATGTCGCCTAGGCGACGCCCGAACGTTGTCGCTGCGTCTGCGACCATGCGCTTAAGTTCAGCAAGGTTTTCGCTGGAGAGAAGCGCCTTGATCGTTTCCACAGCAAAATCGGCAACGGCTTTCACCAGTTGCTTGCCCATGGAAAAGGCATCGGCGACGGTGTCGAGCAGCTTGTTTCGTTCGTCTTCGCTGAGCGCATGCCAGCCATAGTGAACGGCACCAATCGCGGCACAGGTCATCATAACCGGATTGGCTAAGGCAACCGTCCCCCCAACCGGCAGGACGCCTGCACCCAACAAGGCTCGACCTACGCCGATCAGCATCAAGCCATGTTCCGAACCGGCGCCGAACCCGATCTGTACGGCCTCAAGCACATGGCCACAACGGCTTAGCAAAACATTGTCGAGCCCTTTGAGCGTCTCGACATGACTGGCGAGAAAGCTGGAAGCGTCGGAAAATCCGTAAACTTGCGCAAGTGCCGTGACGCCTGCCGTTGCGATCTGCAACATCGCCTTCTCCCAGGATGTTCAGGAAAGCATACAGGCATCTATTCCTAAAACCACTGCGAGGAACAGGGTTATATCAAAACTGTGTCGAAACTAGATACTTCGCTTTCCCACGGCCTTCGACTTCGCTCAGGCTGAACGGACGTCGGCAATGGGGCCACACTCGCCTTGAGTGCGGCCCCATTTCATTACTCCGCCGGAAGGTAAACCTCCCCACCCTTCTCGCGGAATTTCTCGCTCATCTGCTGCATTCCCGCCTCGGCATTCTCCGCCGCGACGAAGGTTTCGACCGGGGCGTTCTGCTTGGCGGCGAACTCGCGGACTTCCTGCGTGATCTTCATCGAGCAGAATTTCGGGCCGCACATCGAACAGAAATGCGCGGTCTTGGCGCCCTCCGCCGGGAGCGTCTGGTCGTGGTAGGATTCCGCCGTGTCGGGGTCGAGCGAAAGGTTGAACTGGTCGCGCCAGCGGAACTCGAAGCGGGCGCGGCTCAGCGCGTCGTCGCGCATCTTGGCGGCCGGGTGCCCCTTGGCCAGGTCGGCGGCATGGGCGGCCAGCTTGTAGGTCACGACGCCGACCTTCACGTCGTCACGGTCGGGCAGGCCCAGATGCTCCTTGGGCGTGACGTAGCAGAGCATCGCCGTGCCGTACCACCCGATCATCGCCGCGCCGATGCCGCTGGTGATATGGTCGTAGCCCGGCGCGATGTCCGTCGTGAGCGGCCCGAGCGTGTAGAAGGGCGCCTCGCCGCACGCCTCCAACTGCTTGTCCATATTCTGCTTGATCTTGTGCATTGGCACATGACCCGGCCCCTCGATCATGACCTGCACGTCCTGCTCCCAGGCGCGCTTGGTCAGCTCGCCCAGCGTATAGAGCTCGGCGAACTGCGCCTCGTCATTGGCGTCCGCGATCGCGCCGGGGCGCAGGCCGTCGCCCAGCGAATAGGCAATGTCGTACGCCTTCATGATCTCGGTGATCTCGTCGAAGCGTTCGTAGAGGAACGACTCCTTGTGATGCGCCAGGCACCACTTCGCCATGATCGAGCCGCCGCGCGACACGATGCCGGTGACGCGCTTGGCGGTCAGCGGGATATAGGGCAGGCGCACGCCCGCATGGATGGTGAAATAGTCGACGCCCTGCTCGGCCTGTTCGATCAGCGTGTCGCGGAAGATTTCCCAGGTCAGCTCCTCGGCGATGCCGCCGACCTTTTCCAGCGCCTGATAGATGGGGACGGTGCCGATCGGCACGGGCGAGTTGCGAATGATCCATTCGCGCGTGTCGTGGATGTTCCGGCCGGTCGACAGGTCCATGACCGTGTCCGCGCCCCAGCGGATCGACCAGACCAGCTTGTCGACCTCGGACGCCACGTTGGAGGCGACCGCCGAATTGCCGATATTGGCGTTGATCTTGACCAGGAAGTTGCGGCCGATCGCCATCGGTTCGGATTCGGGGTGGTTGATGTTGTTGGGGATGATCGCCCGGCCGCGCGCCACTTCGTCGCGGACGAATTCGGGGGTGACGTAATCGGGGATGCTCGCACCGAAGCTCTCGCCGTCGCGGACATAGTCCTTGAGCATCTCGCGGCCCAGATTCTCGCGTGTCGCGACATATTCCATCTCGGGCGTGATGATGCCGCGCCGGGCATAGTGCATCTGGCTGACGTTCATGCCCGGCTTGGCACGTAGCGGGCGGTTCAGACCGGTGCGCGGGAATTGCGGCACGCCACCCGACCGGTCGGGGCCGAGCTGGCCATTATCCTCGGGGCGGATTTCGCGGCCGTCATAGGCCTCGACATCGCCGCGCCCCTCGATCCAGGCACGGCGGCGCTGGGGGAGGCCCGCCATGATGTCGATGCGGGCGTTCGGATCGGTGTACGGGCCGGACGTGTCATAGACGCGCAGCGGCGGCTCGCCCGAGGAGGGGTCGAGATGGATTTCGCGCATCGCGACATCCAGCGGTCCGACATGAATCTTCTGCGACCCACGAATGGGGCCGGTGGTGACGCCAATTTCAGCCTTTGCGGGAATATCTGCCATAGTCCACTCCATGCGGAGGAAACGGACCATGAGAGATGGGGCCGCTCCCTCCCTACGCCGGTGTCAGCCGGATCAGGTTCAGCGGGTCGGGGGCTCTTGCCCCCCTCTCAAGCGCAGGCCAGCGCTCCCCCGGGGATAGTCCCTGCATAAGCGGATTTGCGACGGATAAGAAGCGATTTTGCGCGGAACGCCCCATCGCCGGGGCGAACGACGAAAAAAGCCCCGATCGGGCAGGGGAAGACGGCCGACCGGGGCAGGGATCCTTGGGAAGGATAAAGGCGATCAGCCGCTGGCGGCACTGGTCCGGACGTTGCCGTTCAGGCCGTTGGGGAAGAAGCCGCCGCCGGTCACCGCCGCCTTATTCAGATACACGATGTTCAGCACCTGCTGCGGCGTGCGGGTGAAGGCGATGGCATTGGCATCGGCGGGCACGATATTCGCCACCTGCTGCCCATTGACGGTCGCGACGATCCCCTGATCCAGATCGGTCGAGCCGTCCAGGCTGTCGCGCGCATCCGAAATCTGGCCCGCTGCGGTGATCAGCGACGAGGTGGTCAGCCCCTTGCGATACAGGACCGAGCGGACCAGCCCCGCATGATAAGCCTCCGCCGCATGGATGCCCGCCGCCGCCTCGACATAGGTCTTGTTGCTCAACAGGGTGACGCCGCCCATATAGGCGGTCACACCGACATCCTCGAAGATATAGGCCGCGAGCAGGAAATTCTCGTCCGAGGCATAAGGGTCGAAGGTATCGTTCGCGCCGATCACGCCGGCGGCACGCGCCGCCGCGGTGAAGGCGCCATTGGCATCCCCCGACAGGTTGATCGCCGGTTGCGCCACCGCCGAAGTGCCGAGCGCGGTGCGCAGGAAGTTGACGTGCGCGATCTCGTCCAAGGCGATCTCGCGCGCATATTGCGCGACGATCGGGTCCTTGAACGCGACCCCGCGCGGCTGGCCGCTCGTGCCGGTCGCGACCGCGCCTTGCGTGCCCGTACCCGTCTGGAACGACGCGGCAAGGCCCGTGTTGAAAGCGGCATAGCTGTAGAATTGCGCTTCCAGATATTCGAGCTGAAGCGCGAAGTTCAGTACGTCGGCATCGGTCACCGAACCGGTCGGGGCGGTGGTCGGCGTCGGGGTGGGGACGACGATCACGTCGTCATCGTCATTGTTGCAGGCGCCCAGCATCGCCAGCCCGCCCACGGCCCCCGCCCCGGCGGCCATGCGCATGAACCGGCGGCGATCGGCCCGGCGCTTGGCCGAGGCTTCGTCGATGACGTCGAGAATGAAGCGTTCTTCGCTCATGATGATAATCCTCTCGAAACGAGGAAAAAGGGATTAGTTCGCCGCGCTGGCGCGCAGGGTGCCGTTCACGCCCGCCGGGAAGAAGCCCCCGAGCGTCGCCGCCGCATTGTTCAGATAGACGATGTTGAGCACCTGCTGCGGCGTCCGGCTGAACGCGATGCCGTTATTGTCGAGCGGCACGATATTGGACACGAGCTGACCATTGACGGTCGTCTGCGCGATCCCCTGGTCGAGATCGGTCGAGCCGTCCAGACTGTCGCGGGCATCCGAGATGCGGCCTGCGGCGGTGATCAGCGAGGACTGCGGGTTGGTCATGTCATAGCCGAGGCCGTAAAGCGTCGTGCGGACGATCGCGGCATGATAGGCCTCGACCGCCAGGATGCCCGCAGCGGCCTGAAGGAAGGTCTTGTTGCTGATCAGCGGCGACGCCCCCTTATAGGCGGTCACGCCGACATCCTCGAATATATACGCACCCAGCAGGAATGCGGTCGGCGAGGCATAGGGGTTGAAGGTCTCGTTGGCACCGACCACGCCCGCCGCGCGAGCCGCCGCCGTGAACGGGCCATTGGCATCGCCGGAGATGTTGATCGCCGGTTGCGCCACGGCGGCACTGCTCAGCGCGGTGCGCAGGAAGGCGACATGGGCGGCTTCGTCGGCGGCAATCTCGCGCGCATATTGGCCGATGATCGCGTCGCCGCTGTTGCCGGTCGCGAAATTGACCTGCGCGCCGCCGGTCACCGCGCCCTGCGTGCCCGTACCCGTCAGTTGGTTGGCGGGCAGGCCCGTGCCGTTGGCGGCATAGGCATAGAATTGTGCTTCGAGATATTCGAGGTTCAGCGCGAAGTTCAGAATATCGGTGTCGGTAATCGCTGCCTGCGCTCCGGCCCGGCTGGTCAGGGTAAAGGCGGTCACGCCCGCCGCCGCCGCGCCGATCGCCGTCTTGAAGAAGTCGCGCCGCCGATTGCGGCGCTCGACCCGCGCGTCGAACGCGTCGAGCAATTGTGCGCTTTCCGTCATCATGCTCCTCCCAGTAAGGAACCAAGATGAGAGCTTCTGTATTTGAGTTACCGTCAGAAGATCTCATAAAGGGGTATGGCCGAAGACTTCGCATGCAAAGTTTTCGGCCAAACCATGAAGCGAAACGTGACCCCGGAAAAAAAGACGCAACTTTTGTTAAATAAATGCTTTTGCCATAAGAATTGTAGGCAGGCCGCTTACGGAGCCAGCCTGACCGATTGCGCCTCTGCCAGATAGACCGCGAACAGTTCGTCTGGGTCGCTCCATTGCGCTACGGGTGTCCACCCGCCGGCGCGCAGCAGGATGCGGGCGTCACGCGGGCCGTATTTATGGCTGTTCTCGGTATGGATGGTCTCACCCGCCGCCATGGCGAAGGGGCGACCCTCGACGGTGAAGTCCACGTCGCGCTCCGCCGACAGATGCATTTCGATCCGCGACCGGTCGTCGTTCCACACCGCACGATGACGGAAGGCCTCGACCGGGATGGTGCCGTCGAGTTCGCGATTGATCCGGTCGAGCAGATTGCGGTTGAAGGCCGCCGTCACCCCCTGGGCATCGTCATAGGCGGGAACGAGAATATCGGTGGGCTTGGCGCGGTCCATCCCGATCAGCAGCATCGCCCCCTCGCCCAGCGATCCGCGCATCGCGCGCAGCAGGTCGGTCGCCATGGCGGGCGTCATGTTGCCGATGGTCGAACCGGGGAAGAAGCCCAGCTTCGGCGCGTCCGCCACCATCGCGGGCAGCGTCAGCGGACGCATGAAATCCCCCTCCAGCGGATGGATGGGAAGATCGGGAAAGGCCTGTTGCAGATTGCGGGCGGATTCGCGCAGGAAGTCGCCGGAAATGTCGATCGGTATATAGGCCGAAGGCTCGACGCAGCGGAGCAGAACGGGTGTCTTCGTCGAGGAACCCGATCCGAACTCGACCACCGCGCGCCCCTTGCCGACATGCGCGACCAGTTCGGGGCACATGGACTTCAGGATCGCGGTTTCGGTGCGGGTGGGATAATATTCGGGCAGGTCGGTGATCGCCTCGAACAATTCCGAACCGCGCCGGTCATAGAACCAGCGGGCGGGAATGGCGCGCGGTCGACGCTCCAGTCCGGCAAGCACGTCCGCGCGGAAGGCGGGGTCGGCCAGGGGCATCTGCCCGTCCTCGATCTCAGGCTTCAACATGGTCACAGGTCCTTTGCCAGACGGACGCCGGTGAACTGCCAGCGTTGATGGGGGTAGAAGAAGTTGCGGTAGCTGGCGCGGCCATGCCCTCGCGGGGTCGCGCAACTGCTGCCGCGCAGGACGAACTGCCCGTTCATGAACTTGCCATTATATTCGCCGACCGCGCCCTCTACGGCGCGAAAGCCGGGATAAGGGCGATAGGCGCTGCCGGTCCATTCCCAGACATCGCCGAAAAAGGCAGGGCCATCGGTGGCGGGGCGGGGCTCGATCGCCCCCCCTGCGTCCATCTGATTGCCGCTCGAAGCGTCGAAGCCGGAGGCCGCCGCCTCCCATTCCATCTCGGTCGGCAGCCGCGCACCAGCCCATGTGGCAAAGGCATCCGCCTCGTAGAAGCTGACATGCGTCACCGGCGCGGCCGGATCGACCGCGCGCCGCCCGTCCAGCCCGAACCGGGTCCAGCCGCCGTCGCGCATCTCCCAATAAAGCGGCGCGCCGACGTCTTCCGCCCTCACCCAGGCCCAGCCGTCCGACAGCCAGAGCCGGGGATCGCGATAGCCGCCATCGTCGATGAACTGCATCCATTCGGCATTGGTGACGGTGCGGTCCGCCAGCGCATGGGGATGGAGCAGCGCATGGGGATGGAGCAGCGCATCGTGACGCGGCCCTTCGCAGTCGAAGGCGAAACCCTGTCCGTCATGCCCCATCTGCACGATGCCGGTCCGCCCCGCGATCCAACCGATCGGGCCCGGCATGGCGACCGGCGTCTTGGGCAGGGGCGCATAGAGCGCGGGCTCCAGCGGGTTTTCGGAAAAGAGGTGGAGGATGTCGGTGACGAACAGTTCCTGATGCTGTTCCTCATGATGACAGCCCAGCGCCACCAGCTCGCGCGCCGCCTCGGGCAGGTCGGGCAGCGCGGCGAGCAGCGCCGCATCGACATGAACGCGATAGGCGCGCACCTCGTCCAGCGTCGGGCGGGTGATCATCCCCCGGCGGTGGCGCGCATGACGCTTGCCCTCGGCCTCGTAATAGCTGTTGAACAGGAACGGAAAGCGCGAATCGTGGAGCGCATAGCCCGGCACATGGTCGCGCAGCACGAAGGTTTCGAAGAACCAGGTCGTATGCGCCATATGCCATTTGGCGGGCGAGGCGTCGGGCATCGATTGCACGGTCGCATCGGCGTCGGACAAAGGCTCGGCAAGGGCGAGCGTCAGTGCGCGCACCGACCGATAGCGGGACGCCAGATCATCGGCAGGCGTCACGGCCGTCACGGGGGACGGTATTGAAGTCGGCATAGGGCGCTCCCCGGATAGTGGGGGACCCGGCCGGCCCTTTACCGTTCCGTGCGCACCCCTCCTGGAACCCAAAGAACGTCCGATGCGCCGCTTTGGTTCATCACCCGCGCCGCGACAAACAGCCAGTCCGACAATCGGTTGAGATAAGCGAGCGCAGGCGGATTGATCGCCTCTTGCTCGCCCAGCGCCACGCTGGCCCGTTCCGCCCGCCGGGCGATGGCGCGGGCCAGATGAAGATGCGCCGCCGCACTGGTGCCGCCGGGCAGGATGAAGCTGGTGAGCGGCGACAGGCGCGCATTCATCGCGTCGATCTCCTTTTCCAGCCGCACGACCTGTTCGGGCAGGATGCGCAGCGCACCCTGGACGTCGCCGGGGGTGGCCAAGTCGGCGCCCAGGTCGAACAGATCGTTCTGGATATGCGTCAGCGACGCGGCCAGCGGCCCGTCGATAGCGAGCAAGGCGACGCCGATCGCGCTGTTCGCCTCGTCCACCTCGCCGATCGCGACCATGCGCGCATCCGCCTTGGACCGGCGCGAGCCGTCGACCAGGCCGGTGGTGCCCTCGTCGCCGGTACGGGTGTAGATTTTCGTCAGCTTGACCAAGGGATCAAGTCCGCCCTGCCAGGAACAGCAGCAGCACGACGATGGTAATCGCCAGCGCCTGGAAGAAGATGCGCTGCTGCATCATCCGGTTGGACTTGAGCTGCGACGCGGCCGGCCCCTCGCCCTTCGCCTCGGCCGTGGCCTCCTGCAGGAACGAGATGATGCCACGCACCAGCGCGACGACGGTGGCGATCATCGCCGCGATCAGCAGGATGACGAGGAAAGTGCTCATCCCCGAAGCTTACGCCTCCCCCAGCCGAAATCCAGCGGGAAGCATATTGCGGCGCAGCGCGTCCGCCAGTGCGCGCCCATCTTCGCCACCCTCTCGCATCGCCGCCAGCGCGGGCGCGCCGTGACGCTTGGCCAGACGTTGTCCATCCGCCCCGACGATCAACGGATGGTGATGATAGCGCGGCGTCGGCAGACCGAGCAGCGCCTGTAGCAGCCGGTGGACATGGGTCGCCTCGAACAGGTCGACGCCGCGCACCACGTCGGTCACGCCCTGCGCCGCGTCGTCCACGGTCACCGCCAGATGATAGCTGGCGGGCGCATCCTTGCGCGCCAGGATGACGTCGCCATGGCTCAGCGGATCGGCGACGATTGCCCCTTCGCGTTCGTCATGCCAGTGAAGCGCGCCCACCCGCTCGACCGCACGCGCCATGTCGATCCGCCAGCCATGCGGATCCCCCATCCGCGCGCCACGCTCGTGATGCGACAGATGGCGGCACGTCCCCGGATAGAGCGGCGTGGCCCCATGCGGCGCGGACAGGCTGGCGGCGATTTCGGCGCGCGTGCAGAAACAGGGATAGAGCAGGTCCGCCAACCGCCCCTGTGCCGCCGCATAATGATCCAGTCGTTCGGACTGGAAGGACAGATCGTCCCATTCCAGCCCCAGCCATTCCAGGTCGCGCAAGATCGTCTCGACATGTTCGGGGCGGCTGCGCGTGCCGTCGATATCCTCGATCCTGAGCAGGAAACGGCCACCGCCCCGCCGCGCCAGATCATGCGCGCGAACCGCCGACAGGGCATGGCCCAGATGCAGCCGCCCGGTCGGGCTGGGCGCGAAACGCGTCACGGGACCCACTCCGCTCATCGCCCACCCCCTTGACCGCGATTCCCGTCCCATGCTGTCATAGCCCGGACTGTCATAGCCATGTCACGCTGCTGGGCGAAAGGCGCAGCAGTACCACGAAGGGAGGAGCTGTGTTTCATCCCGACCTGATCCGACACCCGGATAGTTGTCCGGCGCTCGTACTGAATGCGGACTATACGCCGCTGTCCTATTACCCGCTGTCGGTCTGGCCCTGGCAGACCGCGGTGAAGGCCGTGTTCCTCGACCGGGTGGATATCGTCGCCCATTATGAGCGCGAGGTGCGCAGCCCGACCGCCAAGGTCAAGCTGCCCTCGGTCATCGCGCTGAAGCAATTCGTGAAGCCGTCGCAATTCCCGGCCTTTACCCGCTTCAACCTGTTCCTGCGCGACCGTTTTTCCTGCCAATATTGCGGATCGCATCGCGACCTGACCTTCGACCATGTCATTCCCCGCGCCCAGGGCGGCCGGACGACCTGGGAAAATGTCGTCACCGCCTGTGCGCCCTGCAATCTGAAGAAGGGCGGACGCACGCCGCGACAGGCCGGAATGCCGCTGCATATCGAGCCGATCCGCCCGACAAACTGGCATTTGCAGGAACATGGCCGCAGCTTCCCGCCCAATTATCTGCATGAAACATGGCACGACTGGCTGTACTGGGACGTTGAGCTGGAAGCGTAACGAACCGTTGGGAGTCGGGAATGCGGGATTGGGCGATAGGCCTCGGGCTGGTGGCGATGATGGCGACGGCGGCGTGCGGCAAGAAGGAAGAGAATCGTGCCGAAGCCGATCGCGCCGCCGCCAAGGCCGGCTTCGTTCCGCCATCCGTCACCAGCCGTGTCGATTTCGGCGGCATGATGGCGCGCCGCTTCCGCGAACTGGACCGCGACGGCAATGACATCATCACCGCCGAGGAAATGCCCACCACCAATTCGCGTCTGTGGGAATTGGACCGCAACAAAGACGGCGAGATCACCGAAAGCGAATTTTTCGAGGGGATGCTGGCGCGGTTCGACCGGATGGACCTGAACCGCGACGGCACGGTGACCTCCGAGGAACGCGAAGCCTCGCGCACCGAACGCCCCGCCGCGCCGACCAACCCGGTAGCGACGGGGGCCACCAACGGCGCACCGGGGAATATGAACTAAGCCGAACGAGGGCCGCCGCCGGACCGTTCGCCGTGCAACTCTCCCATCAACAGGGATCGGCGCTGGGAAGGATCGGCAGTGATCGCTCCCACTCTCCACCATGCGCCGGCTCGATCGCCAACACCAGGCGACGATCACCGCCAGGCGGCGCACGGTGGAGGATCATGGGCGGGTCTAGCAGCATCCGCCCCTTGAACACGCCCACCGCCCCGGTCGGAACTTCGCAGATCGCGTCCAGCCCATCGACGCAGCACCATTGGATGCCTGGGCCGATATAGGTGCATCGCAGCGCGAGGCGGGTGCGGTCGGCGTGGAACTGGTGGCCGTCCCCTCCGTGGCCGACCGCGAGCCGGACGCGCAGGCGATCCTCGCCGCTCAGCGCGGCGAGACGCCGGACGAGACGGTCGATGTCCGCCCCCAGCATCTCACACACCGCCCGCGCATATCCCGCCGCGTGCAAGGAGGCCTCGACCGACCCACCGAGATCGGTTTCGACCGACAGGCTGTCGACACCGTTCAGGTCGAGCGCGTCGAGCGCCGCCCGGAGCGGCGGGGGCAACCGACGCCACCAGATGGCCAGCGCCGTATCGGGCCGCGCGATATGATCGAGCAGCGCGCTATCGCCACCGATGGCGACCCGCCGCGCCATGCCGATCGCGGTCATCGGCCCGGCGTCACGGCTGATAGGGCAGCGACGACTGGTGAAGGATGATCCGCACCTTCCCATCCTCGCGTTGCTTGAACACGAAGCTCTTGTTCACGAAGATGTGGCTGTCATCCTCGCCGATGAAGTGGACGTTGCACTGCACGATCGCCAGGTCGCCGTGCAGGATATAGTCGAGTTTGCTGTACCAGACCTTCACCCAGGGCTTCAGCTTGAACCCCTTGTCATCCGGAAAGTCCGCATTGCCGCCGACGAAATAGGCGAGCGCCCCCTCCTTGGTCGGTCGATAGGTCTTCGCGCCGAAGGTCAGCGTCGGCTTGAACAGCACCTTGCCATGATCGTAATCATAATTGTCGCTCAGGATCCGGGAGGCGAAGGCCCCGACGTCGCCGCCTTCGGCATGAACCCGGCCGACCGCCACCACATTGTCGCACCATGTCTGTAACGCCGTGTGGACCAGCTCTTCGGTAAACATAGCCCCTACCTTTCTCTAATGATCGTGGTGTCGTCCGGCGCCTGCGCGATCGCGCTTCCGCCAGTTGCAAACCACGCCAACCCATATTGTTAATGATATTACATATCTTCGCTTATGTGTGAGGAAATCTTGCTGTTGGCGCTGCCCCGATCGATGACGCTGCGAACCGGTTGGCTTAAACGCAACTTTAGGGCACGACGGCACAAGATATTATACGAACATTGCCATCTTCAATCGGTTGACGCCCGGCCTATTGCGTTGCAGCAATGCGCGCATGAATAAATTGCCTCCCATCGCGAACAACGCCGATATCCGTTTCCTGGGCTCGCAACTGGGCGATGTGATCCGCCGCTATGGTGGAGACGCGCTGTTCGAGGCGACCGAGGCGATTCGCCGTGCGTCGGTCGACCGCTATCGCGGGCTGGGCGAGGACGGCTCTGTCGACCTGCAACTCGAACGGCTCGCGCTCGACGAGACGCTGGATTTCGTGCGCGGTTTCATGCTGTTCTCGATGCTCGCCAATCTGGCCGAGGATCGGCAGGGAATCGCGCGCGAGCCGGGCACCGATATTGGCGAAGTGCTGGAGACGCTGGCGGCCAAGGGCATCGACCGAGAGGCGGCGATGGAGTTGCTGGCCCGCGCGCTCGTCGTCCCGGTGCTGACCGCGCACCCGACCGAGGTGCGCCGCAAGAGCATGATCGACCACCGCAACCGAATCGCCGAATTGTTGGCGATGCGCGATGCGGGCCGCGACGTCACCCCCGATGGCGACGATGTGGAGGCGGCGATCGGTCGCCAGATCGCGCTGTTGTGGCAGACCCGCGTCCTGCGCCGCGAACGCCTCTATGTCACCGACGAGGTGGAAACCGCGCTCTCCTACTTGCGCGACGTGTTCCTGCCGGTGCTGCCCGCCCTCTACCAGCGCTGGGACAAGGCGTTCGGCGCGCGCGTGCCCGCATTCCTGCGTCCGGGTTCGTGGATCGGCGGCGACCGCGACGGCAATCCCTTCGTCACCGCCGACTCGCTGACCACTGCGCTCGCCCAGGCCGCCGATGCGGTGCTGACCCATTATTGCGAGGGGGTTCACGCGCTGGGGGCCGAACTCTCCATCTCGACCGAACATTCCGAGGTGGACGAGGCCGTGCTGGCCCTGGCCGATGCGAGCGGCGACGAAGCCTTGAGCCGCACCGACGAACCCTATCGCCGCGCGCTGTCGGGCATCTATGCGCGGCTGGCGGCCACCCATCGGGCATTGACCGGCAAGACCCCGCCCCGCCCCGGCCGCCTGACCGGCGAGCCCTATCCCGACCCCAAGGCGCTGCGCACCGATCTGGTTGCGATCGCGCGCGGCCTGGCGGCACGCGGCGACGGGGCGCTGGCCAGCGGCGGTGCGCTGGGGCGGCTGATCCGCGCGGTCGAGACCTTCGGATTCCACCTCGCCACGCTCGACCTGCGGCAGAATTCGGCGGTGCATGAACGCGTCGTCGCCGAACTGCTCAAGGTGGCTGGGGTCGAGGCGGATTATCTGGCGCTGGACGAGGATGCGCGCATCGCGCTGCTCCGCCGCGAACTCGCCAACGCCCGACCGCTGTTCAGCCGTTATGCGGACTATTCGGACGAGACCCGCTCCGAGCTCGCCATCGTTCAGGCCGCCGCCGATGCGCATGCCAAATACGGCCCGAAGTGCCTGACCAACTATATCGTCTCGATGGGCAAGTCGGTGTCCGACCTGCTCGAAATCAACCTGATGCTGAAGGAATTCGGCCTTTATCGTCCCGGCGAACCCGCCACGGCCGCGATCATGGCGGTGCCCCTGTTCGAGACGATCGAGGATCTGGAGGCGGGTCCCGAAATCATGCGCGCCTATTTCGCGCTGCCCGAGATCGCCGCCATCGTCCGCGCGCGCGGGCATCAGGAGGTGATGATCGGCTATTCGGACTCGAACAAGGATGGCGGTTACCTGACCTCCACCTGGTCGCTGTCCAAGGCGTCGAGCGCGTTCCGCCCGGTCTTCGAGGAAGCGGGCGTGCGGATGCAGCTGTTCCACGGGCGCGGGGGCGCGGTGGGACGGGGCGGCGGCAGCGCCTTCGCCGCGATCCGCGCCCAGCCGCACGATACGGTGCAGGGCCGCATCCGAATCACCGAACAGGGCGAGGTGATTGCGGGCAAATATGGCACGCGCGATTCCGCACTGACCAATCTCGAGGCGATGGCATCGGCGACACTGCTCGCCAGCCTGGAGCCGGACCGGCTGTCGGCGGCGGACAATGCGCGCTTCACCACCGCGATGGAGGAGATGTCGGCGACCGCCTTCACCACCTATCGCGACCTGGTCTATGGCACCGAGGGTTTCCGCACCTTCTTCCGCCAGATGACCCCCATCGCGGAGATTGCGGGCCTGAAGATCGGCAGCCGCCCGGCCAGCCGCAAGAAGTCCGACGCGATCGAGGACCTGCGCGCCATCCCCTGGGTGTTCAGCTGGGCGCAGGCGCGCGTCATGCTGCCCGGCTGGTTCGGCGTCGGCACCGCCATCGCCAATTTCGAGGACAAGGCGCTGCTGGCCGACATGGCCAAGAACTGGCCGTTCTTCGCCGCGACGCTGGCGAATATGGAGATGGTGCTCGCCAAGTCGGACATCGGCATCGCGCGCCGCTATGCCGGGCTGGTCGAGGATGAGGGCCTGCGCGAGTCGATCTTTGGGCGCATCCATGACGGCTGGCACCGCGCGCGCGACGGGCTGCTGACCGTGACGGGGCAGACGCGACTGCTGTCCGACAACCCGGCGCTGGAGGCGTCGATCCGCCTGCGCCTGCCCTATATCGAGCCGCTGAACCTGCTCCAGATTGAGTTGATGAAGCGTCACCGCGCGGGCGAGGACGATCCGCGCATCGGCGAGGGCATCCTGCTGTCGATCAACGGCATCGCCACCGCGCTGCGCAACAGCGGGTAAGAACGTGACCGATTTCGTGGTCCGGTACGAAGGTGGCCTGCGCTGCCGGACCGAGCATCCCGACTCCGGCGCGGTGCTGGTCACCAACGCCTCGCAGGAACTGGGCGGCAGCGGCGAGGGCTTTTCGCCGAGCGATTTGCTGTCGGTATCGCTGGGCGGTTGCGTGCTGAGCATCATGGCGATGGCGGGGCGCGTCGCCGGGCTGGAACTGGCGGGCGCGACGGCGACCGTCACCAAGGAGATGGGCAACGCCCCGCGCCGGATCACGACGCTGGCCGTGACTGTGCGCGTGCCGGGACGCTATGATCCGGCCCAGCGCAAAAGGCTGGAAGCGGCGGCGGCGGCCTGCCCGGTCCATGGGGTGCTGGGCATCGACGCGCCGATCACCATCCTGTGGGATGAGGACTGACGCCTCGATACTTTTCCTTCCCTCGCCCCTCGCAGAGGGGAGAGGGTTGCGCAGACTTGGCCTTTGCGAGAGCAAAGGCTTAGTCGGAGCTGGGTGAGGGGTGTATGCGCGCAGCGCGCGAGCCTTTGGGCTCGCTCAACCCCTCACCCAAGCTGCGCTAGCCAGCAGGCTGGCAAGCTTCGCTAACCCTCTCCCCTGTCCAGGGGAGAGGGGAAGGAGCAATGCTACATGTCGATCCGCCGGGAAGGAATTCAGCGCCCGACCTGCCGTGCTTCCTCGGCGGTGAAGCCCTCGACCATCGCGCGGAAGGTCGCCTCCGCCACATCGGGTTCACCCCCTGCCCCACAGCCTTTTCGCGGATGCGCGCCAGGATCTGGCGGATTCGCGCCTCATCGCGCACCGTCGCGGCGGAGGTCTTGAACCGCCCGGCCTGCGCGACATAGCGCGACCGCTCGGCCATCAGGCGCAGGATCTGGTCGTCGATCCGGTCGATATTGGTCCGCACCTCGCCCAGATTGCGGCAACACGGCGTCGGCGCGGGGCTCGCGGCGGTCAGCAGGGCGGCCGCGACGGGCCAGAGCATCGATCGCATATCCGATTCTCCCGGTGGAAGCCGGCGGACGGATACCCCCCAGGCTTCGACCGGCCAAAAGGACGGGTGCGGCTGTCCTGGATCGCTCAGGCGAGCGCCCGTTGCCGCTCGCCGCGTTCGTGCGCCAGCAGCCATTGCTTGACCGCCAGCCCGCCCGCAAAGCCGGTCAACGTGCCGTTCGCGCCGATCACCCGGTGGCAGGGGGTGACGATCGACAGCGGATTGCGGCCATTCGCCGCTCCCACCGCGCGCGAGGCCCCCGGCCGCCCGATCGCGGCGGCCAGCGCGGCATAGCTGCGCGTCTCGCCATAGGGAATGGAGTTCAGGCCGGTCCACACCGCTTTTTGGAAATCCGTGCCCTCGGGATCGAGCGGCAGGTCGAAGGTGCGGCGCCGTCCCTCGAAATAGTCGCGCAACTGGCGCACCGCCTCGGCCAGCACGGCATGGGCGGGATCGTCGCGCCGTTCGGGCAACCGGACCCGCCCTGCCCTCTCCTCGGCCCACAGGACGGCGCGCAGGCCGCGCTCGCTGGCGACAAGGTTCAGTTCGCCGACCGGCGAGGCCATGGTGCATTCGCTCAACATGGGGCCGACCCTAACCGATCCCCGCGCCCCGCGCGTCCCGCTTCTTGCGGTCAAACCATGAAGGGGGCGGCGATCTCGGCCGTGACGCGCAGCAGCCGACCGGTGGCGCGGTCGAGCAGCGCCCAGGTCGTCACCGCCTCCACCTTCACCTGCCCCTCGGCATCCAGAAAGCGAACATGCCGGTCGAACCGCGCGCCCTTGGGCGGGTTGGGGACCCAGGTTTCCGCCGTCACCGTTTCCCCCGCCACGACATTGCCGCGATAGTCGATCTCGTGCCGCGTCACGACCCAGACATGCGCCGCGACATGTTCGGGCGGCGCGACCGCTTCCCAATGGGCGGTGGCGATCGCCTGAATCCACTGGACCCAGACGGCGTTGTTCACATGGCCCAGCTCGTCGATATGGTCGGGGCCTGCGGTGATCTGGATCGAAAAGCGGCTCATGCCTGTTCGTTCGGGTCCCTGTACCTTTGCCACAACGCGCGGACGCCCCAGCCGATCGCGGCGGCGACCATGACCAGTGCCGCCGCCATCAGGATATGGCGCAGACTGGGGCGATAGCGCGCCGCCAGTTCCTGGAACGCCTCACCGAACAGATAACCGATGCCGACGAAGATCGAAGCCCAGCATGCGGCGGATGCGGCGTTGACCGCGACGAACAGCCGGGTCGACACTTTGCTAGTGCCCAGTGCCACCGGGCTGATCGTCCGCAGGCCGTAGAGGAAGCGGAAGGCGAAGATGAAGCCGACCGGATAGCGCTCCATCATCTTCGTCACGCGCGCATAGACCCGCCGCTGGCGCAATTTGCGTATCCAGCGCCCGTCACGCGACCGGCGGCCGATGGTGAAGAAGATCTGATCCGCCAGGAACGACCCCACCGCCGCCGCGACCAGCGTGGCGGGCCAGCCGATCAATCCCTGATGTGCCAGGATGCCACCGGTGACGACCGCTGTCTCCCCCTCCAGTCCCGCGCCGAGCGCGATCGCGACGACGCCGTAGCGCGCGACGATCGCCTCGATGCTCAGGATTCCACTCCCATCTGCCACAGGACGAAGGCGTGTTCCTCCGCGCCTTCGCGCAGGGACTCGAACCGGCCCGACTTGCCGCCATGCCCGGCGCCCATATTGGTCTTGAGCAGCAGCAGATTTTCGTCGGTCTTGGTCGCGCGGAGCCGGGCGGCCCATTTGGCGGGCTCCCAATAGGTGACGCGCGGATCGTTCAGCCCGCCCGAGATGAACATCGGCGGATAAGCTTGGGCCCGGACATTGTCATAGGGGCTGTAGCTGCGGATCAGCTCGAACGCCGCCTTGTCTTCGATCGGATTGCCCCATTCGGGCCATTCGCCCGGCGTCAGCGGCAATTCGGCGTCCATCATCGTGTTGAGCACGTCGACAAAGGGCACGTCGGCGATCACCGCGCCCCAGAGTTCGGGGTCGGAATTGACCACCGCACCCATCAGTTCGCCGCCCGCCGAACGGCCCGCAATCGCGATCTGCCCCTGGCTGGTCCAGCCGCCCGCGATCAGCCCCTTCGCCACGTCGACGAAATCGTGGAAGGTGTTGGTGCGCTTCTCCAGCTTGCCGTCTAGATACCATTGCTGGCCCAGATCGTCGCCGCCGCGAATATGCGCGATGGCATAGGCGAAGCCGCGGTCGAGCAGGCTCATGCGGCCCGTGGAGAAGCCCGGCGGGATCGCATAGCCGTAGGCGCCGTAGGCATAGAGGAACAGCTTGCCCGACCCGTCGCGCGGGAAATCCTTCGGATAGACGATCGACACCGGCACCATCGTCCCGTCGCGCGCGGCAATCTTCAGACGCTCGGTCCGGTACTTGTCCGCGTCATAGCCCGAGGGGATTTCCTGGACCTTCAGCACGGTCAGCCCGCCGGTCGCTACGTCATAGTCATAGACGGTGCCCGGCGTGACCATCGATTCATAGCCCAGGCGCAGGACCGACACGTCATATTCGGGATTGTCGCCCAGGCCCGCCGTGTAGCTCGCCTCGGGGAATTCGATCCGCTGCGCCGTGGTCGGCGCGTCGTAGCGGTGGATGGCGATACGGTCCAAACCGTCCTCGCGCCCCTCGACCACGAAGAAGTCCTTATAGCACTCGACCCCGGTCATGTAGAAATGCGGGTTGGGCCCGATCAGCTCGTGCCAGTCGCCGGGTGCCTCGATCGAGGCGGTGCACAGGCGGAATTGCGGGTCCACGTCATTGGTGTGGATGAACAGCGTGCCGTCATGCTCGTCCACATCATATTCGCGGCCTTCCTTGCGGGGGGCGACCAGGATCGGTTCGGCGAAGACGTTATCGGACGGAACCAGCCGCACCTCGCTGGTGACATGGTCGCCGGTCGCGATCACGATCCAGTTGCGCGCGGAGGTCTCGGCGACGGCGACGCGGTAGCCCTCGTCATCCTCATGGAACAACTCGACATCGTCCGCGACCGGCGTGCCCAGCCGGTGGAAGCGCGCATTGTCTGTCCGCCACTGGGCATTGGCCACGCCGTAGAGGAAACCGCTATCGTCCTTGGTCCAGACAATCTCCGACAACATGCCGGGAATGACTTCCGCCAAGTGTTCGCCGGTGGTCAGGTCCTTGATCCGCACCTCGAACCGTTCGGAGCCATTGTCGTCGATCGCATAGGCGAGGTAGCGGCCATTGTTGCTGATCGAGAAGGCCCCCAGCCGAAAATATTCCTTGCCCTCGGCCAGCGCCGGTTCGTCGAGCAGCAGCTCGTCGGGGCCGCCCGCGACCGGCTTGCGCCACCATTTGCGATATTGCCCGCCCGTCTCGAACGCGGTCCAGTAGAGCCAGTCGCCGTCCTTTTGCGGCACGGAGGATTCGTCCTCCTTGATCCGCCCCTTCATCTCTTCGTACAGCCGGTCGATCAGCGGCTGGCGCGGGGCCATGACCGCCTCGAAATAGGCATTCTCCGCCTCGACACAGGACAGGACGTCCTTGTCGGTGACCTCCGGGTAAGCGGGGTCCTTCAGCCAGGCATAGGGATCTTCGATGGTGATGCCATGCGCGGTGAAGCTGTGGGCACGGGTTTCGGCAACGGGCGGAGTCAGCGCAACGGGTTCGGTCATCACCCGGATGTAGCTAGGGTTGGGGTCTGCCGGAAGAGGCGGCGGCTCGGCTATTTCTCATACCCCGCCATCCCCTCGCCAAGTGCCTCCCCAACAGCCGTTCACGCTGAGCGAAGTCGAAGCGCACGTTCCGCGCTTGGCCAGGAAGGGAATCCCGTGGCCTTCGACTTCGCTCAGGCTGAACGGAGGGCGGGGTTACCTGGCCTTCCACCCATCCGCCAGCGTCCAGCGATCCCGCCAGTGGAGCACCGGCGTCTCGCCCTCCCATTCCACCGGCAGCCAGACATAGCGCCCGTCGATCGCATTTTCCGGCCGCCAGCGATCCGCCATGAAGATGAAGCGCGGCTCGCCCCCCGGCCGCTCGGGCGGCAGGGGTAGGACGAAGGTCGATTGCGAGTGGAAGGTCGTCTTCTGGTCCATCTCGCTGCCACGCACCGGATTGCCCAGCGAGCGCCATGGGCCCGTGACCGCGTCCGCGACATAGACCCGCCCCGGATTGGGCCGCCACCCGGTCAGGCCCGAGGCGAACATATAGTAACGCCCCTTCGCCTTGAAGAGCGCGGGCGCCTCGTTCCCGCCATCGGGCAGCGCGCGGACATAATAGCCGTCATGGCGGGTCCAGTCGGGCGCCAGCCGGGCGATCTGCAGCGTCGCATTCTCTTCCGAGGCATAGATATGCCACGCGGTGCCGCCATCGACGAAGACGGTCATGTCGCGCGCCATCTGCCCGCCGGGAAAGTCGCGCGCTAGGATCGTGCCGGGTGCCTTGTCCTCGGCCGTCGCGTTGGCGGGCCAGATGCCGGGATTGACCCGGCCCGCGTGCAGGAAGCGGAACGGCCCCTGCGGCCGGTCGGCCACGGCGACGCCCGCCTGCGCGGCGCCATATCCCCGCCCCTTGAGTTCCAGATGGAACCACATCACGAATTTGCGGGTGTGCGGATTATAGACGACCTTCGGCCGTTCCAGGATACAGCCGCGCGCGATCGGGCTGGCGGGATCGTCGGACACGGACAGCGCGACCCCTTCGTCGCGCCAGTTCACCAGATCGGTCGAGCTATAGGCATGGACGCCGACCAGCGCGGTATTGCCGCCTTCGCCCTCGGTCTTGTGCTCGCCATGCCACCACCAGCGTCCGCCGTGCCGCAACAGCCCGCCGCCATGGGCGTTGATCGCCACCCCCTTCGTGTCGTTCCACACCTCTCCGGGCCGGAAGCCGTCCAGCCCGGCCGCCCGCGCGCCACCGCCCCCGATCAGCGCCGCCGCACCCGCCCCCACCAGCATGCCCCGCCGGTCGATCATCATCCGATCCTCCCAAATGCCCGTCGCAGCGGATCGTATATCGTCTGACAAATTCCTCAAGCCCCCGGAGAGGCTCGACGCTGTACGGGCGGAGGGCTAGACCGGCCCCGTTTTCCCATTGCTGTCAGGCCGCTTTCCATGTCCCATTCCGCCCGTCTTGCCGCCCTTCGTGCCGAACTGGCATCCCTTGGCCTTGACGGTTTCGTCGTCCCGCTGACCGACGAGCATATGAGCGAATATGTCGGCGACTATGCGCAGCGGCTGGGCTGGCTGACCGGGTTCGGCGGTTCGGCGGGCAGCGCGGTGGTGCTGGCGGACAAGGCGGCGATCTTCACCGACGGCCGCTATACGCTCCAGGTGCGCGAGCAGGTGTCGGGCGACGACTATGCCTATATCCCCGTGCCCCAGGACAGCGTGGCGGGCTGGCTGGGCCGCGAGACGGCGGCGGGGCAGCGGATCGGCTACGACCCATGGCTACACACCCGCCAGCAGGTGGCCGACATGACCGCCGCGCTGGCCGACCGCGACGCGGAACTGGTCGCGGTAGGCACCAATCCGATCGACGCGATCTGGACCGACCGCCCCGCCCCTTCGCCCGCCGTGATGACGGTGCAGGACGATGCGGTGGCGGGCGAGAGCGCAGCGGCCAAGCGCGCGCGGATCGGCGAATGGCTGGCCGAGCAGCGCGCCGACGCGGTGGTGCTGTCGGCTTTGGACTCGATCGCCTGGACGCTCAACGTGCGCGGTACGGACGTCGCGCATACGCCGGTCGCCTTGTCCTATGCGATCGTCCATGCCGATGGCGAGACCGACCTGTTCGTCGCACCAGAGAAGATCACACCCGAGGTCCGCGCGCATCTGGGCAATGCGGTGCGGCTGCACGACCGCGCGGCGTTCGAGGGCTATCTGACCGGCTTTGCGGGCAAACGCGTCGTCGCCGATCCCGAACGCGCGGTGGCTGCGATCGCGCAAGCGCTGGAGGCGGGCGGGGCCAAGGTGCTGGCGCTTCGCGATCCCGTCGTGCTGACCAAGGCGATCAAGAATCCGGCCGAGGTCGCCGGGCACCGGGCCGCCTCGGTCCGGGACGGCGCGGCGATGGTGCGGTTCCTGCGCTGGGTCGAGAGCGAATGCCCCAAGGGCGGGCAGACCGAACTGTCCGCCGCCGCCCGGCTGCTAGCGTTCCGCGAGGCGACGGGGCTGCTCAAGGACACCAGCTTCTCGACCATCTCGGCGACCGGGGCGCATGGCGCGAGCCCGCATTATCACGTCACCGAGGAATCGAATGCGGCGATCGAACTGGGGCAGCTCTTCCTGATCGACTCCGGCGGGCAGTATCAGAACGGCACCACCGACATCACCCGCGTCATGCCGATCGGTGCGCCCACGGACGAGATGCGCGACCGCTTCACCCGCGTGCTGAAGGGGCATATCGGGCTGGCGACGGCGGTGTTCCCTGACGGGACGCTGGGCGGGCACCTCGACTCGCTGGCGCGGCGGCCGCTCTGGGAGGTCGGTCTGGATTATGCGCATGGCACCGGCCACGGCGTCGGCGCGTACCTGTCGGTGCATGAGGGGCCGCAGCGTATCGCCGCGCCCAACTATCCCGGCGGCGCGGCGATGGAGCCGCTGCGGGCGGGCATGATGCTGTCCAACGAGCCGGGTTATTACAAGGCGGGCGAGTATGGCATCCGCATCGAGAATCTGGTGCTGGTCGAACCGCGTGAGATTGCCGGCGCAGACCGGGACATGCTGGGGTTCGAGACGCTGACCCTCTGCCCGATCGAGCGGACGCTGATCGTCGCGGAGTTGCTGACGGCGCAGGAGCGGGACTGGCTCAACGCGTATCATGCGCGGGTGGCGGAGGTCTTGGCGGCCGAACTGGAGGGTGCGGATCGCGACTGGTTGCTGGAGAAGTGCGCGGCGATCTGATTTTTTCGCGCGAAGCCGCGAAGCCGCGAAAAAGACCGAAGAAGGTTGGTTCGCGCGGAGGCGCGGAGGCGCGGAGGTGTCTCGCCTGCCGCGCCAGCGGCCCTCTTATCTCTGGCGCTCCAGAATAGAAGGCGCTGCGCGCGTCATGTCCTGTCTGCGCCCTCTGCGCCTCTGCGCGAATAAAATTTCTACTCCGCGTCTCCGCGCGAACCAACCTTCTTCGCGCCTTCGCGGCTTCGCGTGAACAAAAACGCCGCCCGGGAGAGGCCTCCCACGCGGCGTTTTGCGCGCCTCACACGGCAAAGGAACTGGGCCCCGGCCTCCGCCGGGGAACAGGTATTCCCCTCCCCTTACCGCCCCAGCAGCACCCGCGCCTGGCCCGCGATCTGGGCCAGCATCGCGGCGTTGGGCTGGGCCGCCAGGCGGGCCCGGTCGATCACCGCCTTGAACTGACCAACACGCGCCGCATTGCGCTCCAGCCAGGCCTCGACCGCCGCCTCGGGATCGGTCGCGCCCGCGCGGCCGAGGAAGTCGAGCCGCTGCTGCTGGAAATCGCGCGCCAGCCCTGCGATCAGCAGGCGCTCCCACGGATCGCTGGGGTTGATCCGCGCCGCCTGGCCCTGCGCCCAGTCGAGGCCCAGCGCCTGACCCAGACGGGTAAAGGCATGGGTCAGTCGCGTCTCGTCCAGCGACAGCCGCTGGCCCAGATCGGCCAGCCCTACCGCACCGTCGAGTTCGGACACCCGCACGACCCGTGCCGCAAGGTCGGCCGGAGCCCCCGCCTCCTCCAGCGCGGCGACGACTCGCGCGCTCTGCGCCTTGGCCTCGTCGCGCAGCAGCGCGGGCGTTTCCGCCGCCAGCCGCTCGATCCCCGGCTGCAACCGCTCCAGCGCCGCGCCGGGGGCCGTGCCTGCCGGCATCGCGCGCAGCAAATCGGCGATCTGCGAACGGGTCGCCCGCGCCACCTCGTCGAACAGCGCGATGCGGGCGGCTTCGGGCATCGCCGCCGTCTCGATCGCGGTCCACAGGCCGCCCAAGTCGAACAGCCGCTCGACCACGACGAACATCGCCGCGATGTCGGCCATCGCCGCGCCTTCCTCTTCCGCCAGTTCGAACGGGTGGAGGATGCCCATCCGATTGACGATCCGGTTGGCGAGCTTGGTCGCGACGATCTCGCCGCGCAGGCGATGCTGGTCGATCGCCTCGCCGAACGCTTCCCGCATCGCGGGCGGGAAGGCCGCATACAGATCGGGGCGCAGTTCGTCGTCCAGCGCCAGCGGGCTGGTCTCGATCGCGTCCTGCAGCGTCAGCTTGGCCGTCGCCAGCAGCACCGCCAGTTCGGGCCGGGTCAGCGGAATCCCGTCCTGCCCACGCCGCAGCAGCACGTCGTTGCTGCCCAGCCCCTCGACCGCGCGGTCGAGCCGCCCGGCGCTCTCGAAAATCTCGATCACGCGGACATAGCTGGGCATCGCGCCCGCCCCGTCCGCCTCGGCGATCGACAGGCCCAAAGTCTGGAGCCGGTTATCCTCCAGCACGATATGCGCCACGTCATCGGTCATCGCGGCGAGCAAACTGTTGCGGTCGCCCTCCGCCAGACGGCCCTCGATCATCTCGCGGTTCAGCGCGATCTTGATGTTGACCTCATTATCCGAACAGTCGACGCCCGCCGAATTGTCGATGAAGTCGGTGTTGATCCGCCCGCCCCGCTCGGCAAAGGCGATGCGCGCGGCCTGGGTGACGCCCAGATTGGCGCCCTCGCCGATCGCGGTGACGCGCAAATCCTCAGCATCGACGCGCAGGCGATCGTTCGCCGGATCGCCGACCTGGACGTTATTCTCCGCCGCCGCCTTGATGTAGGTCCCGATGCCGCCGAACCAGAGCAGGTCGGCCGGGGCTTTCAGGATCGCCGAGATCAGCGCGGTCGGCTCCAGCGAAGTCGCAGTGATGCCCAAAGCCTCGCGGATTTCGTCCGACAGCGGGATGGTCTTGGCCGAACGCGGGAAGACGCCGCCGCCCGCCGAGATCAGGCCGGTATCGTAATCCGCCCAGCTCGACCGGGGCAGCGCGAACATCCGCGCGCGCTCGTCCCAGCTCGTGGCGGGATCGGGATTGGGGTCTAGGAAGATGTGGCGATGGTCGAACGCCGCAACCAGCTTGATCGCCTTGGACAAAAGCATCCCGTTGCCGAACACGTCGCCCGACATGTCACCGCAGCCGACGACGCGGATGGGCTGGCTCTGCACATCCACGCCCCGCTCGGCGAAGTGGCGCTGCACCGAGACCCAGGCACCCTTGGCGGTGATGCCCATCGCCTTGTGGTCATAACCCTGGCTACCCCCGGAGGCGAAGGCGTCGCCCAGCCAGAAGCCGCGCTCCAGCGCCAGCGCATTGGCCACGTCGGAGAAGGTCGCGGTGCCCTTGTCGGCGGCGACGACGAAATAGGGGTCCTCGCCGTCCAGCACGCGCACGCCCGCCGGGTGCACCACCGCGCCCTCGACGATATTGTCGGTAATCGACAGCAGCGCGCGGATGAATACGCGGTAGCTTTCCTTGCCCTCGGCCGCCCAGCCGTCGCGGTCGGTAACGGGCGACGGGAGTTGCTTGGGGTAGAAACCGCCCTTCGCGCCCGTGGGCACGATGACCGCGTTCTTCACGCGCTGCGCCTTCATCAGGCCCAGAATTTCGGTGCGGAAATCGTCGCGGCGATCCGACCAGCGCAGGCCGCCACGCGCGACGGGTCCGGCGCGTAAGTGGATGCCCTCGACGCGGGGGCTATAGACCCACACCTCACGCCATGGCAGCGGGGCGGGCAGGCCCGGTATCTTGTGACTGTCCAGCTTGAACGCCAGCGCTTCCTTGCCCGCCTCGGCAAAGGCGTTGGTGCGCAGGGTCGCCGCGATCATGTCGCGGAAGCTGCGCAGGATACGGTCGTCGTCGATCGCAGAGACGGCATCCAGCCCGGCCGCGATCGCGGAATCGGCGGCGGCGAGGTCGCCGGTCGCCTTCGGATCATGCGCGGCGGTGAACCGCTCGATCAGCGCAGTCGCCAGCTTGGGCGCACGGCGCAGCGCGTCGACCACGGTGGTCAGCCCATAAGGCAGCCCCGCCTGACGCAGATAACGGAACCAGGCGCGGAACAGCACCACCGCCTGGGGGCTCAACCCCACATCGACGATCAGCCGGTTGAACGCATCATTCTCCGCCTTGCCCTCCAGCACGGCGGCGATCGCCCCCTCCAGCACCGCCGCGCCCTTGGGCTCGGTCGTCGCCTCGGTCTCGACGATGAAGTCGTGGACGAAGGGATCGGCATCGTCGCGCAACCGGGTCGGCAGCTCGCCGATCACGCGGAAGCCGAAATTCTCCAGCACCGGCACCGCGTCCGACAAGGGCAGCGCGCCGTTCAGCTTGTAGATTTTCAGCTGGCGATCCTGCCCCAGCTGGACCGGGAACAGGCGCACCGAGCGGCTCCCCTCATTCTCCAGCGACGCGAGACGCAGAATGTCGGCGGCGGCTTCGGCCGCGTCGCTGACATTGCGGTAATTGGTCGGGAAGCCATTGGCCCAGCGCAGGGCCAAGCGCGCCGCACGGGGCGCGGGCACCTGCTCGGCAAGCGCCGCCTCGACATCGGGCATCCAGCCGCGCACCATCTTGCGCAGCCGCTCGGACAGCGCCGCCGTGTCGGGCAGGCGACCGTCCTGGCGCAGGTCGATCGTATAGCGGATCAGCGCGACGACGCCGTCCTCCAGCGCGATCGACCAGTTGAGCAGCGAGCCGTTCGCCGCCTCGCCCAGCATGTCGCCGATCGCGACGCGCCGCGCGGTGGTCAGTTCGTCGCGCGGCAGCCAGACAAAGGCGAACAGATGCCGCTGCAACACCGACCGGATCAGCACCAGCTCGGGCCGCGGCCGGTCGGCCAGCGACATGGCGGTCAGCGCCAATTGCTCCAGCGCCTCGGCCGGGAAGGCCGTGACCAGATCATGCGGCAACGCGGTCAGCGCATGGGTCAGCGCCTTGCCGGTATGGCCGCGCGGGTCGAAGCCGAACTTGGCCTGAAGCGCGGCGAGCCGCGTGCGCAGCACCGGCACCTCATGCGGCGGGCTGGCCAGCGCGGCGCTGGTCCACAGACCCGCATGGATCGACAGGCCGACCACGCGGCCCTCCTCCATCACCGGCACCAGCACTAGGTCGAGCGGCACCGACCGATGCACGGTCGAGATCGCGTTGGACTTGAGCAGCAACGGCGCCGCCCCACCTTGCGCGAAATAGTCCAGCGCCCGCTGACGCGAGGTGTCGGCGAGCAGCGGCACCTTGTGCGGCGTCCGCGCCACGCCCAGCGCGGGCGCGGCGCGGCCGTCCTCGAACCATTTCTCATGGCCCAGCAGCGTCAGCTTGCCGCCCAGGAACCACAGCAGCAGCGCGGCCCCCTCGCCATTCTTCTCGCCCAGCGTCGTCGCATCGGCGGCCAGCGCGTCCTGCAACCCCGACCAGTCGGCCACGGCGGCGCGGACATCGGCCAGTACGGCGCGCAGATCGTCGACCAGCCCGCGCCGGTCGCGCGCATCGGCGCGTTCCATTTCCAGATAGATGAAGGACTCGGACCGGCCACCGGTGCCGATCGCCTGAAGCTCGCCCTCTGCATCGCGGGTCACGGGCAGGACGGGGTGGATCACCCGGTCGATCGCGATTCCGTCCGCACCGACCATCGCCGCGATCGAATCGACCAGGAAGGGCATGTCGTCATTGACGATGGCCAGCCGCATCCGGCGATGCGTGTCGTCGCCCGAGATCGGCTCCAGCGCGATCGACGGCTCGCCCGGCGCGCGCCGCCGGGCCACCCCCGCGACGAAGGCCGCCGCGGCAGCCACCTCCGCGGGGCCGAACCCCTGCAATTCCGCCGGAAGGGCGCCCTGGGTCAGCCGTGCGGCAATCGCGTCGGCCATCGGATGCGACATATTCGGTGCCATAGGCGTCAAGTCCTAGGCCCGCGTTCCGCCCCGCTCAACCCTTTGCCGCAAGAGAAAAGATATTGCGCCGCAGCGCAATTATCAGCGCGTAGCGCGCAATACCCTTTCGGCCAGCCGTGGATCGCCCGTCACCGAACCGGTGATCGCCACGCCGCCCGCAGCATCGACATGGCCGACCAGCACCACCGGCGTACCCGGTGCGGCATCGACCGCGAAATCGACATGACCGATCACGCTGGGTTCCGCAGTCGGCTTGGCAGTCGCGGAATTCCACAAGGCCGCGGCCGGCTCCTGCGCCACCGACTCCGCCCGGCGGCTCGCCGATCGCAACAGGGCCGAATCGAGCGTCGCCTGCAAGAGCGGGTCCGCCAGTTCCTTCCAACTGACCACGCCGTGCACGAAGTCGATCATCAACCCATCGGACGAATAGGGCAGCAGAATCCCACGATAGAGGGTGGTGCGCCCCCGCTCGTTCACGAACTCCGCCTCGAACCCGGCCGGGGCCTGATCCCGCAATATCTGGTCGCAGTGCCCCGTCATCCTGGCGAGCAGCGACCGTTCAGGCACATCGGACACCCGCTTCGCCACCCCCGCCATGCCGCATTCCTCGCGCAGCGCCTGGCCGATATAAGCGATGGCGGGATCGCCCCGATCGCCCCGAAAGTCCAGAAGGACGGAATTGGCCGCGAAATCCCCGATCGCATCGGACTCGAGCGATCCGATCACCGGAAAACGCGCATCCCCGAGCAAAGAGACCCAGTGATGATAGGCCCGCGCATGCAATCGCCGTTCGACGACACCCAGATCGAGCAGCGAGTCCTCACCTCGATCCTCCGACCAATCCCCGGAAATGGGGGTTTCGGGGCGCGACGGGCTGTTCGTGACGGTCTTCCTGGCCATGTCATGGTCATGCCGACCTATAGTTAACCCCGAGTAAAGATCGCAAAGACGCTTGCCAGCCCCCCAACGACCTGTTAAGCGCGCCCACCTCGACCGGGCACCAGCCGGTTCGATCGATCACGTGCCGCTTTAGCTCAGCTGGTAGAGCATCGCATTCGTAATGCGGGGGTCACAGGTTCGAGTCCTGTAAGCGGCACCACTTCCGGTCAAAACCGGGCACCATAGAAATAGCGGCATCGCCGTCGCGCACGACTGCGCTTTCCAACGCCGCCTTGCTGCCCTGAATGCGGATCGCATGGTTGTCCATGCGGACGTTGTCGATCAGCAGCCGGACATAGGCTTTTCGCAGCGCCGGGTTTCCTCCCCTCAGCTGTTCGCTGATCAGATTGCCGAACTTGGCGATCGTTTCCTCGCTGATGCGCTGCGGCCCTCGTTCAAGCTGAAGCGTCAGACTGCGTGCGCTGGCGTCCAATTGCGCGACGTTCTGACGGTGCTGGGTGAGCCGCTCGGCGAACATGGGGTCCTTAGCCGACATCACGCCTTCCTCAAGCGCTTCCAACAATCTTCGCATGCGCTTTTCCGCTTCGACTTTCTCCCGCCTGATACGTTCGAGGTCCTGATGTCGCTGCGCATCCGCTGAATCGGATTTCTCGAGTACAGCTTGCAGCAGTTCGAGGAGCCGGTCGCGCTGGAGGATACGATCCGTCAGAACGGAGAGGACGATGCCATCGAGTTCGTCCTGGCGGATCGCACGGGTCTCACAGCGCCCAGCACCGCCGGTCAGCTTCGCGTTGCAGGCATAGTATATATATTGGCCCGACTTGCCGGTGCGGATCGTCATGCCAGCTCCGCAGCCGGGTGCGTTGCACTTCAGGATACCGGTCAGCAGCGTAGGGCCGTTGGTGATGCGGGGCGGCGTCACCTTGGGAGCAGCCTTCGCACGACGCGCCACGACCTCTGCGATGATTTTGGGCGGAACGATTTCTGGACATGGCACGATGATGCTCTCTTCGATCGAGGGCTTTCGACCTTTGCTGTCGGCCGTTCGATCGAGATAATGGCCGCCGTAATGTTGGCGGGTCAGGATGCCATCGACGCTGCTGTGAAAGAATTCGCGGCCACGAAACCGGTATCCCAAGGCGTTCAGATGCTGGGCGATCGCACGTGTGCCCATCGGTGTGCCGTGGAGGCCGCTTCGCGCCAGATCGTAGATCAGCCGAACGACGGCGGCTTCTTCCTCCACGATGAAGAGCTTGCGGCGTTCCTTGCGTCCTTCGACAACCACGGTACGAGCCTGGTAGCCGAACGGCACCGGGCCGCCGTTGAAATATCCCGATTGGGCATTGCCGCGTCTATCGCGCCGCGTGAAGATGGATGAGTCAAGGGCGTGCTTCTCATTGAATACGCCGAACAGGCCGCGCATGAGCTGACCATTGGCGTCTTCGCCAAATTCTTCGGTCAGCGAAATCAGCCGCACGCCAGCCTGCTCGAGCTTGTGCTCGCTGTTGACCTGCGTCAGCAGCCGCCTGGCAAAGCGTGACAAGGCGTAGACATAGATGATGTCCACCGGTCGCTCCGGCCCCGTCGCCTTGGCCATCATGGCGTCGAATTGAGGGCGACGGAGCTTGCGGCCGGAGACGTTCAGTTCCTGGAATATCTCGACCAAGTCGACGTCGTCGCGTTTCGCCCTGTCTTTGATCGCGGCGATCTGGGCCGCGATACTGGCATTGTTGCCGTCCTCGTCATCGTTGCTGACGCGGACATACCCATAGGCGCGCAGCGGCTCGCTCATGCTTTTTCATCCTGAAGTTGGTGCCCATGCCGCCCGGCAGCATTGTTATCTTCTTCGCTGAACATCTCGGTCAGGGCCTCGCCAAGCATGCTGACGATCAGATCGACCTCACCGGGCAGAAGCCCGATCACAGGCGGAAGGTCGACGATGAACTCCCGCGAACACGGGGCTCCAGCCGTTCGGGCGGCTGCGTCTTTCGCATGAGGAGGTCGCACCGGCGGCATGGTGACCGAGCGGTGCCATCCTTCTCAGATGTTTGCGGTCCACCTACCCCAAAATTGGCCAAAAGCTTGTGGCATCATCATCAATTAACGTAGGCTAACCCGTTACAAAAAGACCCACATCCAGTCATTCGCGGCCTCTTTTCGGCTCCCCACCTTCTGCCATTCATTCATGTGGACAGCGGAGGAGGTGCCGAGCCTCAGCCCTGCCCGCTTCCCACAAGCCTCCCCATATGGATGGTGTATCGGGACTGACAGTCGACCTGCTTCGGACATAAGACAGAGACAGTCGCAGCGATTAACCCGCCAAACGGGGAGCTTTTCCGTTCAACGCTGATCCGAAGCGGCCATATTCACGTCGGCGTGCGGCTTTGCTAGATGGCGGACGAGGATGTGCCAGGGGGCTTGTCCGCTCTTGGACGCCCTGATGATCCGTTCCCAGCCTGTCAGTTTCTTCGACCGGATCGTAGCCTGGTCACTCCACCTTCGACTCCCGATCGTGGCCCGGTATCTACTCGCGGCAATCACGATCCTTGCCGTGGGCTGGGGACGCATCCTGTTCGTACCGGACACATTGCCGTGGCTGCTGTTCATTCCTGCGACGATCGCCATCGCTCTGGTGGCGGGCAAAGGACCGGGACTCTTCGCAGCCCTTCTGTCGGCAGCCACCGGCATCGCATCCCTCGGCACGATCGAGCACCCCAGCTGGGTGCCGCGGCAGCAATGGGTGGCGGCATCCCTGTTCCTCGTTGTCATGCTCGGCATCGTCATGCTGACCGCTGAGTTGCGCGAGTCCCTGCGTCGTGCGCGACGGCTGAACGAAGAGCTTGTCGAAAGCGAGCGGCAGGCAGTCGAGCGGCAGGCGTTCCTGTCCGGCGTGCTGGCCAGCTCGACGGATTGCATCAAGGTCCTCGACCTGGACGGCAAGCTGACCTTCATGAGCGAAGGCGGACAGCAGGTCATGGAGATCAGCGACTTCAATGAGGTCGTTGGTTGTCCATGGCCGGACTTCTGGCAGGATGCTGGCAACGCCGAAGCCAAGGCCGCGATCGAGGCGGCCAGGCGGGGTGAGGCGCGCAGCTTCATCGGCAAGGCGGACACCTATCGCGGTACGCCGAAATGGTGGCACGTCGCGGTCAGTCCGATCGCTGGACCGGACGGGCGCCCCGACCGCATCCTGTCGGTCTCCCGTGACATCACCAACCTGCGCGCGAGCGAGGAAGAACGCGACCGCTTCGTCCGACTGGCGGAGAACAGCACCGACTTCATCGGCATGGCCCGTACCGACGGCAGCGTCTTTTACATCAACGATGCCGCCAGACGCCTCGTAGGTCTGGAAGGCGCCGACATCACGCGACTGACCATCGCCGACTTCTTCCCGCTCGAGCAGGTCGAGACTGTCATGCGCGAGGTGCTGCCGGCGGTAGACCGCGACGGCCACTGGGTCGGCGAGCTGGATTTCCGGCATTTCCGCACCAGTGAATTGATCCCGGTCCTCTATTCTGTGTTTCCGGTCACCGACGCGACGGGAACGCTGATCGGCTACGGCACCGTGACCCGTGACTTTCGCGAACGGCGCCGCGCAGAAGACGATATGCGCCTGATGAACGGCGAACTGGCGCATCGCCTCAAGAATGTCCTGGCGGTCGTCCAGTCGGTCGCCGCGCAGACGTTGAGAGGCATTCCCGAGGCGGAAACGGCGAGCCAGAGCCTGTCGGCACGGCTTGTCGCGCTGGGTGCCGCAACGGACGTGCTGACCGGCCGTTCGTGGCGCTCGGCCGATCTGTGCGAACTGGCGACGCGGGCCCTGTCACCGCACGGCCGCATCGGCGAGCGCATCCTGTTGTCCGGCCCGGCGGTGACGTTGAAGCCCGAACTGACGGTCGCCTTTGCGCTTGCGCTGCATGAGCTGGCGACCAATGCCGCCAAATATGGTGCGCTATCGAACGAAACCGGTCATGTGACGCTCGCTTGGTCGATCAACGGAGAAGGCGACGATGCCAAATTGGCGGTCTGCTGGCGCGAGGGGGGAGGCCCCCTCGTCACGCCGCCCCGGCGCAAGGGCTTCGGCTCTGTCCTGATCGAGCGCTCTTTGCGAAGCTATTTCAGCGGCAAAGCTGCAACCGACTATCGGCCGGAAGGTTTGGTGTTCGAACTTGAAGCGCGGCTTGGAGACGCCGCCATCGTGACCGGGAATTAAGCGTGGGTCAGAGTACGCCGATCGGCAGCAAGACGATCCTGATCGTTGAGGACGAGGCTTTGGTCAGGTTCGACCTGGTCGACTTCTTCACCCATGCCGAATGGCGGGTTTTCGATGCGGAGAATGCGGACGAAGCCATTGCCATCCTCGACGCGCACAAGGAGATCCGCGTGGTTCTGACCGATGTGCAGATGCCGGGATCGATGGATGGTGTGAAGCTTGCACACTATGTCCGCGAACGCTTTCCCCCGACCGTGCTGTTCGTCGTTTCCGGCAACGCCCCCATCCCGGCGCACGAATTGCCTGCCCGGGCGACGTTCCTCCCCAAGCCCTTCGATCCGCATCGGCTGCTGCGTCAAATCGAAAGCATGGCGCAGGCATAAATCCCCCCGGCGACAGCCTCGTGACGTGACCCGGTTTCCCCATTTGGGAACCCATTGCAGGACAGTCGTCCGATTGAACGCGGCGACGGTCATTCGCGGCACCTGCTTTCCCGAAAGCTGTGCCCAATTGCTCTGTCTCGCAAGGGCATGTTGGAGATAACAGAACGGAAAAATTGCGTTTAGCTATTGACCGTTTCCGGGAGCCCGGATCGACAGCCTCCTCGATCGCGATTGGGCGTAAGCGACTGCCCGACCTTTCGGAAGCACGACCCAATTGCGGTCATTCGAGGCTGCCAAACCGCTTCCCGCTTTCTGCCGTTCGGTCATCTCGCGAGAGCGAGAGAGTGACGCCGATGCTAGCTGGCTGAGTGTCGCCTATTGGGGAAAGCGGACGTTCCGAGTTGGAAAACGCAATGCTGCCACCTCGAAGCCCGGCCTATTGACAAGAACAAGATGACATGGCTGACTTCCTTAATGGGGACGGCGATCTCCCCACGAGGCGTCAGCTAGAGAATCGCGTCCAGCACGAACACGCAAGGGACGCGTCATGCCTGCTCCAAACGCTATCACTCCGGACAAACTTGCCCGCCTCGTCGCTTCTACCGGCGCACCACGTATCGTCGATCTGCGCGACGGTCCGACCGAAGCCATACCAGGATCACTGTTCCCAGCTCACTCTGATCCGACCCAATGGGGGTATGGCGCCAGGTCATCAGCCGTGCTCGTTGACGCTGATGGCAGCGGATCAGCAGTTGCTGCGGCGGCCATCCTGCGCAGCGAAGGGATAGCAGCCGAAGTGCTGGAAGGCGGGTTCGCCGCATGGGCGGCAAGCGAGCTGCCCACAGTTTCCCTGGCCCATCTGCCACCACGCCACGAAGACGGCCGAACGTGGTGGGTCACGCGGGCACGACCTAAGGTTGATCGCATCGCCTGTCCGTGGCTGATCCGGCGCTTTGTCGATCCGGAAGCTCGCTTCCTGTTCGTTGCACCGGGTGAAGTGCTGACTGTCGCTGCGCAGCAGCAAGCCGAACCGTTCGACGTCGCCGACGATGGTGTTTTCTGGAGCCATCGCGGTGAACGCTGCACCTTTGACGTGATGGTCGAAAGCTTCGGCCTGGACACGCACGAACCACTTGTCCGGTTGGCGGCGATCGTCCGCGGTGCCGATACCGATCGGCTCGACCTGGTGCCCGAGGCAGCCGGACTGCTCGCCATCTCCCTCGGCCTGTCGCGCATCCACAGCGACGATCACGACCAACTAGAAACCGGCATGGCAATATACGACGCCCTTTATCGCTGGTGTCGCGACGCGCAGGGCGAGAAGCACAATTGGTCCTCGCATCAACCTGCGCGCGGGAAGGTATCGGCATGACTGCCGTGACAGCCGACGTCGCGGCTCCGACGCGCCCGGAACCGGTCACGCTCAATCAGGCCTTCTGGGTCTGGCTTCGCATCGCCATACTCTCGTTCGGCGGCCCGGCCGGACAGATCGCGGTGATGCACCGTATCTTGGTCGACGAGAAGCGATGGATTGGCGAGCAGCGGTTCCTGCACGCACTCAACTACTGCATGTTGCTGCCAGGGCCAGAGGCACAGCAGCTCGCCACCTACATCGGTTGGCTGATGCACCGGACGAGGGGCGGCATCGTCGCGGGCGTGCTGTTCATCATCCCTGGTGCGGTCGCGATCCTGGCGCTGAGCTGGGTCTATGTCCTCTACGGCCGCGTCGGCATCGTCTCGGCGCTCTTCTTCGGCCTCAAGTGTGCGGTGCTGGCGGTCGTGCTTCAGGCCGTGGTGCGGATCGGTGGCCGGGCACTCAAGTCGACGCCGGCAAGGGTACTTGCCGCGCTGGCGTTCGTCCTGATCTTCTTCGTCGGTGCGCCATTCCCGCTGATCGTGCTGGGTGCCGGTGTCATCGGATGGTGGGCCGCCCGTCAGGGCAGCACGGCCTTTCGGGGTGGGGGGCATGGCGCGTCCAGGGGCGTGGTTGTGGCGGACGCCGACACGCTGCTCGGGGAAGAGCTGCCGGCTCATGCCCGGCCGACATGGGCGGAGACGATCCGCACGGCACTGGTCTGGCTCGCTCTCTGGCTCTTGCCCGTCGCGGGGCTGTTGATCGCACTCGGCCCCGATGACGTCTTCAGCCGCATCGCGACCTTCTTCTCGACGATGGCAATGGTGACGTTCGGAGGCGCGTATGCGGTGCTCGCCTATGTCTCGCAGCAGGCGGTTGAGAACTACGGCTGGCTGGGCCCGAAGGAGATGCTGGACGGCCTCGGCATGGCGGAGACGACGCCGGGACCGCTCATCATGGTCCTGCAGTTCGTAGGCTTCCTTGGCGCCTATCGTGATCCCGGCGGGCTGTCGTCGCTAGTGGCTGGCACGCTCGGCGGGCTGCTCGCGACCTGGGTGACGTTCGTGCCGTGTTTCCTGTGGATCTTCCTTGGCGCCCCCTTCATCGAGCGGCTTCGTGGCAATGCCGCGGTTGCTGGCGCACTCTCCGCGATCACTGCGGCGGTCGTCGGAGTAGTCCTCAACCTCGCGATGTGGTTCGCGCTGCACACTTTGTTCCGCGAGACGACGATGGTCGTGGCAGGGCCGTTCCGCTTCGATGCGCCGGTATTGACCAGCATCGACCCGGCCGCCTTTATCCTATCGCTTGGCGCCGGCTACGCGATCTTCATGACGCGGGCGGGCGTCATCATGACCCTGCTAGCTTCGTCTCTGGCTGGTCTGGCCTTCTACAGCATCGGGGTGTTTTAGGTTCTTCGAGCTAGCGTATGAATGTCCACAATTGGGCGAAGCTACCGCCCTCCCCTTGGCCGCCATGACCCGATTGTGTTGAAAAAGGCGGTCTTGCAGTCGTGCTGATGGTTTGATTCAACCTTCGCGAAGTAAGCGGAGGCGGGCCGATGATGGGCGAGCGGACGGTGGCGCAGGAGGCGCTGTTCTACAGCTTC